>Ga0210385_10000176_pt1 | contig 63793 bp, 65 predicted proteins | sample IncBWH26OmetaG_FD_160107 | JGI IMG/M metagenome (GOLD analysis project Ga0210385, IMG submission 160107) | Forest soil microbial communities from Barre Woods Harvard Forest LTER site, Petersham, Massachusetts, United States - Inc-BW-H-26-O ... | reverse complement strand
TCTACGTACACGATCAACCCAACGCACACGAGCGAATCGGGTGACGAGTTGCGTGCTGTTCTCACGAACGGTCACGGTAAAACCACAAGCACGGCCGCGACGCTCACAGTCAGTGCGGCAGCGACCTCACCAGGAGCCGCAATACGCCAGCTTCTGCAGGAAGTCAAGTCATCGGACATTCCGCATCACATTCAGAATGAGCTCACCTGTCTGTTGAGCGATGCGTTGCACAGCCTTGGCGGGCTGAGCGGCTATGGACATCTGAGCGGCTATGGGCATTCGAAATGTGGCGCGGCGCTTCTTTCGTCGCGGGCGGCAACGGCGAAGGCCGATCGGCGGAAAAGCATGCAGCCCGATGCCTGTGAGGACCTTGCACAGTTCGTCGGCGTGATCAGAAACGACCAGCACAGAACCAAACCGAAGATTCCGGCGAAGCTCGCGATGGCTTGGAGCCAAGCAGCCAACGGCATAGAGGCTTCGCTGGGCTGTATGCGGGATGTACGACAGTCTTCTAGCAAGCCCAGCCGGCCCACCCACGGACACGACCGTGGACACCGTTCCAGCCACCGGTGAGTAGAAACCGGACAGGCTCGCGGCCCCGCCGACGACGGGGATTGTGCTAGATGCCGAGTCTGCGTCCGCGGAGTCGCTCTGAGGCCCTGCGACTGGCATCTGCGGCGGTAGTGGTGGTCGCCGCGGTGGTGCTGGTGGTTGTCCTGACCGGAAGTAGCGGTCATGGGTCGCACAGTTCAGCGCCGCTCAGCCAGAGTAGCCACTCGCCAGTCATCAACGTAGTCCCTTCTCACACGGGGGACGCTGCCGTGACGCGGTCGCTGCGGCACGGAACGATGGTTGTGGCTATTGACCAGCCGCCATCAGGCGTGTTCGCGGAACAGAACGCCTCAATCGCGCAGGGAGCCGCTATCGCGGTCGAAGAGCTCAACGCCGCGGGCGGACTTGCCCGGCATATTCAGATGAAGCTCGTGCCTCAGGACCTGGACGATCTATCTCCCGCCGCGGTGGAGGGCCGTCTGCGCTCCGAGGCCGCCGCCGCACTGATCCTGCCGTGCGACACGGACTCGCAACTGAGACTCGCTGCGGGTGCGGCCCGGTACGGAACGCTCATGCTCGCGCCGTGCAACCTGGACCCGACGGCTGCAGAACGCTACTCGACCTATTGGCCGATCGGAATGTCCACGAACGAAGAAATGGCCGGGCTGACGAGCTATATGCGTGCGATCGGTTACGGAAGCGCCTTCATCGTCACCGCTCCCGGCAGTCGTTATGTCCAGCTCGCTACAGAAGACTTCCGTACCGCCGCGCAACGCAAGGGTATACGGATAGTCGGCAGTGCTTCGATCGCCATGACAACGAGCGATTTCTCGGGCGTGGCGCACGCCATCGAGGCTGCCGGCGCGCGACGGTCGATCGTCTTCACCGCGCTTCCGCCGCCATTGGTGAACCAGCTGGCGGCCAGCCTGAAGGAACATGGTCTACCTCAAAACGTGCTGGGCGCGTCGGTCATGGATACAGGATTTATCCTCAAAGATGACGCGAGTGCGCTCGACGGTGCGGTCTTCTCGTCATACGGCTTCGCGCGCGAAACTCAGGCGGGGCATCACTTCCTCGCCACCTACAAGAAACTGTTCGGCAATGAACCGGTGGGCAGCTTTCCCGGTCTCGGGTTCGAAACGATCCGGGTGCTCGAAGCAGCCGTGCACCAAGCACACTCGGCCGAGCCAAACGCGATCGAGCAAGCGCTTTCCCGGGGCCTCGCCCTTGAAGGGGTAGCGCTGGCGGAACGTCGCTATCAGCCAGGCGCAGATCACAACCCGATAGGTCCTGTGGCTGTGGAAAAGGACTTCGCGGGCCACTTCGAACAGGTCCTGGCCACCACGCCCTGACGACTTCTCAGGCCACTTCGAACAGGTCCTCGCCACCACGCACTGAGATGGCAAGGAGATAAGCAGTAGCGTCGCGCGAGTCGTGTCGCGCTGTACTGATCAGTAGACGGAGAGCACGTGCGTCGTGGCGCGCGCGTCGTGATCGTTCATGTAGTGGTACGTGCCCTTGGGGAAATGGATCCCCCATATGGCCACGCCCGGAATCTTCGCTTTGGTGGCTGAGTCTACGCTCGTGCCGGTGAGGTGGAAATCCGCTCCCGCGGCGTTGACCGTGACGAATATCGAGTACCAGCCGCTGCGCAAGCGGGTAACGGTCTGACCGCCTGAATCGGTCAAGGTCACCTGGCCCGTGGCGCTGACTGTCGCGAGGAGTTTGTTGCTCGGGGCAGGCGCTGTCTGTGTACGCGCCGTCGGGGCAGGCGCCTCCGCTGTCTTTACGGAGACCGTCTGCTGTGCGGCTCCGGACGCTCCGCCACAGCCCCCGGCGGCGAGGGCGGCCGCAGCTCCCGCGATGGCCAGGGCTGCCCGGCTGGTCGTGTCGCAGGCGGGGCGGTTCACGATCAGTCGATGTCGTCGGCGCCCATGGACGAACCGTCGATATCGCCGACACCGACAGCTTCTCGCAGGACAACCGGTGGCACGTGCCCGTTGACGCCTTTGACGAGCGGCTGCTGCCACGGGAGCACAGCCTCAAGAAACGCATCCAGTGCCGGTCCGCTCAACGTCTCGGCGTCGAGCAGCGTGTTGGCAAGCTCCTCCAGGATCGTCCTGTTAATCTCGATGATCTGCTTGGCGGTGTCCTCCGCCTCGTGGGTCAGCCGCCGCGTCTCGCTGTCCACCAGCTCGTGCGTCGCCGCGGCGATGTTCGCTGTTTTCGCCAGGTCGCGGGCGATGAAGATCTCGCCGGGTTTCTCCCCCACGGTCACGGGTCCGATCGCCTCGCTCATGCCCCAGACCGAAACCATCGCGTGGGCGGTATTCGTTGCTTCGTCGAGATCGTTCTCCCCTCCGGTCGAAAGCATGCCGAACACGTAGTCCTCGGCTGCCACGCCGGCCATGGTCGTGATCAGATTCTTTGCCAGGTCGAGGTGCGTCAGCATCAGCTTGTCTTCACTTGAGTAAACGGTCGCGCCGCCGCGCCCACGAGCGCGCGCCACGACGGAGAGCTTTTGCAGCGCCGCCGAGTTGCCGATCGCGCGGGCGACGACCGCGTGTCCGGACTCGTGCACGGCAATCCGCCAGACCTCGTCTCGCGAGAGCACGTGGCTCTTGCGTGCGGGCCCGGACATAACCCGGTCGATCGCCTCCTCGAGCTCTTCCTGCTCGATCAGCTGCTTGCCGGCACGCACGGTGAGCAGCGCGGCCTCATTGATGATGTTCGCGAGGTCAGCGCCAGTGAAGCCAGGCGTTTGGTGTGCAATGCGTACCAGGTCGGCCTGGGGCGAGATCGGGCTTCTGCCGGCGTGCAGTTCGAGAATCTCGGTGCGCCCGTGTACGTCGGGAACGTCAACGACGACCTGCCGGTCAAAGCGGCCCGGTCGCAGCAGTGCGTTGTCGAGGATGTCCGGCCGGTTGGTCGCGGCCATGATCACGATGCCCGACTCCGCTCCGAACCCATCCATCTCGACGAGGATCTGGTTGAGCGTCTGCTCGCGCTCGTCGTTGCCCTGTCCCATGCCCGCGCCTCGCTGCCGGCCGATGGCGTCGAGCTCGTCGATAAAGATGATGGCCGGAGCCGCTTCGCGTGCCTGACGGAATAGGTCGCGCACGCGGGCGGCGCCAACGCCAACCAGCGACTCGACGAACTCCGAGCCGGAGAGGGAGAAGAAGTTGGCTTGTGCCTCGCCGGCGACGGCACGTGCGAGCAGCGTCTTTCCCGTGCCTGGGGGGCCAGTGAGTATTACTCCCTTGGGCGCCTTGGCGCCGAGGTTGGCGTAACGTCCCGGGTTCTCCAGGTAGTCGCAGACCTCGCCCAACTCGATCAATGCCTCGGGGGCTCCGGCCACATCGGCAAACGTCGTCCGCCCCTCGCCGGCTTTCTGCTCGCTCCCGCTCCACTTTGAAAACGACGCAAAGGCCGCTCCCTGCTCTCGCACAAGCGTCATGAAGAAGGCGAACAGCGTGACGAGGATCAGGATCGGCAGCAGGAACTGGACGGTCGCACGCAGGATCTCCTTGCCCGACTGAGGGTTGACGGACGTCGGTACGTGCTTGCTCTGAAGCAGAGCGATCAGGGTGCCCGTGTAGGAGTCCGAATGCGGGTAGGTCGCCCATACCGCCTGGCCATTGTTTGTGCGCAGTTCCAGCTGCGCGTCCACGTCAAGAAGCGTTGCCCGCGTCGCTTGTCCGTGGGAGATCAGTTCGGTGGCGTTGGTGAGCGTGGTCTGTTGTCCGGCCGAGTGCGGCGCGATGATTGACAGGCCCACGAAGAACAGGATCACCAGCAAGACCGCCGTCGCCGCCAGGCCGGTCAACAGCGGACTCTCCGCGAGCACTGCCGACACGGCGGCTGCGCCGCGGCGCAGCCCGGCAAAGCGCGACTTCTTGAAGGCGGAGGCCGTGGCGGCCGCGCTCGTAGGGGAGGTCTTTGTACCCGAACTCGTCATGGTTTGCCTGATGAAGTGGAGGATCGCTGGAAAGCTACGGGTGTGGCGGTGCGCCTAGCAGCGACCTTCACGCCGAAGGCCGGCATTCTCCGGTATAGAGCCGTGCTAGAAGTGAACGACCTGTGAACGAGCCACTCTAACCGCGACAGTAATTGGCGAGGGCCCGATGTTCAACAGCGCATCCGCCGCGAGCCACTTCAATCGACCGATCCCCGATACAGGGGAAGATCAAAATCGGATGGGTCGCCACCCAAATGTTAACAGAATGTCATACCGAGAAAGGACGCTCGTAAACAGAATGTCATCGCGGGCAAACGTGACTATGTGGTAAACGGTCGTGACCATGCCGTAAACGGCCTTGCTTTGCGCCGTGGGCGCTTGCTAATTTCGATCCCGTTCTACGGCGAGCAGCGGTTGTGCCTTGGTTGGCAACAGATTGGGCTGCCGCACTCGGCGATTCTGATCGTATAAGCTGTCACGACCTGTACTGGAGGAATTTAATGAGTCATGCATGGCTTGGGCGTTTGCGGCGCTATACCGCTGCGCTGGCGTTGGCCGCGACGGCATCGTTCTTGATGCTGGCCGGCCAGGCGAATGCCGCAACTTTTGTTGTTCATAACTTCACGGAACTTGAAGCAGCGGTCACCTCGGCCAATGGAAACAAAGAAGCGAACACGATCGAACTCACGGCCGGCTCCTACGCGCCGGGTCAGACGTTGGTCTTCACTGACACCAGCGGAACGCAGACGCTGGAGGGGCCGGCGGGCAAAATCGGTGAAAATACGCCTGGTGTCACGCTCAGCGGCACCAACGTCACAGAAGTCAAAGGGGTCTCAGCAAAAGAACTGATCGCCGTCAAGCCCAGCGTGAAAGTTACGCTCACGCACGTCACTGTCACCGGTGGTGGCGATACCGAAGGGAGCGCCGCGATCTATGATGAAGGGACTCTGAGCATCGAAAACACGACGATCTCCGGCAACACAGGCAGCCAGGTCTTCGTTGATGGTGGCGCGACCGCCAATCTCACCAACTCGACGCTCGCCGCCGGCCTCGCAGCTGGTCTTGTCGATAATGGCACGGCGAACCTGCAGAACGTGACGGTCGCGAATAACAAAGAAGGCATCTCCGGCACAGGCACGTTGAACCTGACGAACACGATCGTCGCTCTCAATAAAGTCGGTGCGCAGTGCTCAGTCGCGAGCATCACGAACGATCACAGCCTTGCCAACGATGCCAGTTGTGGTGGCGAAGCGGCGTTGCAGAACAAGACACCGTTGCTGACGAGCTTGGGCAACGATGGCGGTTCCACGACGCTCTACTCGGAGAAGGCCGGCAGTCCGACGATCAATGCGGGCGATGCGGCTAAATGTCCGACGACCGATCAGCGCGGATATCCGCGTCCCTATACAGGGGGCCCTGCTGGGTGTGACATCGGATCTGACGAGTACAGCCCGACGCCGCCCACCATCAAAGTGCCCGCAGAAATAGTGGTTCCCACCACGGGCACGGGAGCGGTGGTCACCTACAGCGTCGAAGCGACCGATCCGGGCTCGCTGGTCAAGAAATTGGAATGCGCGCCCGCATCGGGCTCGACGTTCAAAAACGGCACGACCAAAGTCGAATGCACCGCCGTGGACGGTCATGAAAACACCGCAAAAGCGTCCTTCAACGTGAAGGTGACCACTTCAAAGCACACTCTCACGGTGACGGCCAGCGGCGAAGGCACTGTGACCTCTACACCCGCGGGCATCGAATGCGGGCAGGGTCATACGTCATGCAGCGCTGAATTCGAAGAAGTGGAAGTCAAATTGACGCCCACGCCGGCAGCCGGCTATACCGTGTTGTGGGGCGGGGCCTGCACGGGCAGTGGATCATGCTCGTTCAACCCGCTGAGCACGAACGAGGCGGTCACGGCCACCTTCAGCTCGGTGCCGGTGAACACCGGCGCGCCGGTCATCAGCGGCACGCCGTACAGCGGCCTGACGCTGAAAACGACCACCGGCAGTTGGACTGGGACGCCGAGCTCTTACACCTACCAGTGGGAAGACTGCAACTCCTCGGGCGAAGCGTGCATGAGCATCGAAGGCGCGACGGGCACCGAATACACGCTGACGGGCGCCGACATCGGACACACGGTCCGCGTCGTGGTCATTGCACACAACGCGAGTGGTGTGTCAGCACCAGCCGACGCGGCGGCTACCGCGGTCGTGACGGCGGGCGAGAGCGATGAAGCCCACGGCGAAGTGCCGTTTGAACAGAAGTTGACGAGTAATTGCAATGTCAACCTGGGTAAGTTCGACGCGGGCCTCGCAGAAAAGCAAAAGCACGAAGGCGAATGCTCGGTGGTCGCCACCAGCACGGCCGCGGAAAGCCAGCTGACGGCTGAAGACCAGGCAACCAGCAATCACGAGGGACATCTCGTCCACTACGACAGCCATGCCGCAAACAGGGAGTTCTACCTGTCCGAACCGCTTGAAGCAGACGCGGTCGACCATGAAACAAGCAACGTATTCCCCGGACCCGGAACGGGCGCTCCGTTCGCACCGCTGACCAGCAAGGTCACGCTGCTGAGCTGGGCAGACCCGATCAACCTCGATCCGGTGACGGTGACGTTCAGGCAGTACATCCTTGAACACGAACGCCTGAACACGGGCACGTACAGCAAGGTGATAACGCTGACCCTGTCAACCACGACACCGTAACGGTTAGGTCGCTCATTAAAAGCAGGGATGCTTGATCTGCGCGATCCAACAAGCACGATGGAACTGGACCGCCGCCGCGATCGTTTTGATCACGGCGGCGGTCTTCTGTCTTCCCGCCGCCGCGAGCGCCGCGAGCGTGGAGCTGTGGGCCTGTCACGGCCCACATGAAGAAGCGCTGGGGACCGGGCCGTTCGAATCCACGGTCGGCGGGGACGGCCACACGGCGGCGTATGGCGACGGCTGCAAAGAAGGGGGGGATGATACGGGCGGCTTGGCCGCCACGTTCTCCGACCCCGACCCCGCAGGTAGGTCGCTCGCGCTGTGGCAGCTGAACGTGCCCTCGGGGGTGGCGCTCGAATCGTTGCGCATCAAACGTGAAACGACCGGCTTCGGTGGCACACCCGTGAGCGGCAGCCCGCAGATATATGAAGCTTCGACCTCGAGCGGGTCGAGCGGGGTCGTGGAGTCCACCGCGCTCGACGAATCCAGCGATGCGCCGCTCAGCGGGGAACTGGTCGCGCCGTCGGTCATCGGGCCGTCCTCGGTCACCGGGCGGTACGTGAGCGTGAGTGTGAACTGCGCGCTGGGCGGCGGCGAACGCTGCGCCGCTGACCCGAACGGCACGGTGGGCGTCGAGGTCTCCTCGATCGCGCTGGGCGTGCGCGACGAAAGCTCGCCCTCTGGCTCGGTCGAAGGGGTGCAGAGCCCACTCGAACCCGGCGAAGCGCTGGAGCTCTCGCTGAACGACGTGAGCGACGTCGGTCTCGGGCTCGCGAACGCCGAAGCCCTGATCGACGGTCACGAAGTCGCGTTCGTGCGGCTCGGCAGTGGCGCCTGTCCCGAACGTCCAGCTTCGAGCGCCACGATCGAGCTTCCGCTCGGCGACGATGGGTGTCCGAACAACGTCTCGAACGTCGCGTTGCGGGTCCCCGTCGGCGGGGTCGGCACGCACAGCCTGCAGGTGCGCGTGACCGACGCCGCCGGCACGACGACCACGCTCGAGGAACGGACGATCGAAGTGCAAAGCCCCCCGCCATCCGGCTCGAACACCGTCGCGATCGGGGTCGGCAACGCGGGTCCTCCGAACAGTGGCCCGCCCGAACCTACCGAAACAGGCGGAAAAGGCGGAAAAGGCGGGAAAGGCGGGAAAAGCGGGAAAAGCGGGAAAAGCGGGAAGTCGGGGGGCTCCTCCTCTACGGTGTGCCGCTCGCCGCTGCTCGTGATGAGGCTCGTCTCCAGGCCCCTGCGCTACGCCAAGGTCAAAAAACGCCGAATCCCGGTCCTGCGAGCCCGCCGCGACTACACCTACCGCGGACGCCTGACATGCCTGCTAGGCGGCCTTCGCGTGTCTGCGCCGACAGGGACGGTGGTGCACGTCCTCTACAAGATCGGCCGGCACCCTGCGCGGCGTTCCGACCGCGGCACGATGATCGCCCACAAGGGCAATCTCAGAGCGATCCTCGGCTACAGCTATACGGGCGCGCGCACGATTGTCTTCCGCTACGGTGCTATCGATGGTGAACTCGTGCAGGTGAAGATCCCAATTGAGATCGCGCCCGCACATCCGCGGCGCGGGAGGCGTGGGCGATGAGCGCGCCCGGGCCGGCTCGCTTGGCGCTTGGCGCCGTGGCGGTCATGGCGACGCTCGCCGGCGCGAATGTCGCGCAGGCGGAAGAACCCACCGTGGGCGGCTCGGTGGAAAGCACGCTCGGCCTGTCGGTGGGCGAACCGAGCCCGTTTGCGCGCGTGCATGCCGGCCACAAGCGGAGCGTCTACGACGCGACGATCCCCGTGGAAGTGACGGCCACCGACGCGCCGGTGAGGCTGAGCCTCGCCGACGGCGAAGCGACCTCCGGCGTCCGCCGTGGACACCTGGTGCGAGGGCGCTCGAGCCTCGCGATCGCGCTGCAGGCCGCGGCCGGTCGCGGCCGCTTCCGCTCGCTCGATGCAAGCGTGGACCCGGTGCTCGAACAGTGGGAAGAACCGGTTTCGCTGGAAGGGGCCACGATCCGGCTGCGCCAGGCAGTGCGCGGCGCCCATCAGCCGTCCATCGGCGACTACCACAAGCTCCTGCTGGTGACCGTCACCGCCGCGGGACCGTGACACGCGCGGCGCGGTGAAGCCCCATAGACACAGACACTCCCCAACCACGAGAGAGGAAGCAGCGATCATGAGACTTCACAACATCAGGCGATCGATGTTCGTCACGACGGTCGTGATGCTGACCGCCGCTGGCGCAAGCCTCGCGGCGGGTGGCGGCCTGTCGATTTCGCCCGGCATCTTCGAACACGTCGCCAGCCGCGGGAGCGTCGGCTCGATCAAGATCTCGAACACCACCGGCACGTCGATGGCGGTGAGCGTCGTGCTGCGGCCGTGGCTGCAGGGGCTCAGCGGCGAAGTGTCGCCCAACCGCCGCGCCACACTGTCCGAGGTGAGCCTCAGCGCGGGCTCCTTCACGCTGGGCGCTAGCTCCTCGCGTACGGTAGGTGTGTCGCTGACGCGTACCCCACCCGGCGGTTCCCAGTACGGCGCGATCGAACTCGTGGGCACGCCGACCGGCCACTCCACGAAAGGGATCAAGCTCGCCTACCGCTTGGTGAACAGCCTGCGGCTCGACGCGCCGAAGAACGCGCAGTCCTTCCACGCACGCGCTGGCGGCCTGATCGAGCAGGGCAGCGCACGGCACGGCACGCTGCTGCTGGCTGTGAGCAACACCGGCAACACGATCGTCCCGATCGGCGGCACGGCGCTGATCAGTGGGCAAGGGCACTCGCTCCGCGCCACAGCGAGGACGAAGGCGATCGTGCCGGGGCAGACCGTGAACGTGCCCCTTGCCGAACTATTGGGTTCGCTGTCCGCCGGCCGCTACACCGTCACGGTCAGCCTCTCCCAGGGCGGCCACGGTCTCGGGAAGGTCACGCGTACGATCGCGCTGCGGTAGCCCCCTATATAGGGGGTCCAGGCGCCGTCCCCAGTAGGCCGTTCAGTGTCTGACTCAATGGGCTCGCATAGAGCATACGTACGTAAGAGATGGCATACGCGGGGTCTCGAGGATGCGAAGCCCTGCCATGGGGATGTCTGCGCGCCGCAAATGGGACGCATAGGACCAAATAACCTGTATTCAAGCCGACTCTAACCGGTTCGCCCCGATTGGTCAGTGACCCCCGAGCACCAGCGAATACGGGCGAAACCCGAAAACGCTGAGGCTCGCGGGCAGTATCCGCGGCATTTTGTGGATACTCGTGGGACTCTGGACGCAGAGGACCGCGGAGAGAGCGCCTTGTGGTCCGTTTTGCGCTCGTGTTCTGTAACAAACTGGCTCCACCCGGACATCAACATCGCGATGACGCCCGATGAACGTTTCCAGGCGCTATACGACGCCCACGCCGGCGCGGTGCTGAGCTACGCGCGTCGGCGTGCCGCTCGCGCGGACGCCGACGACGTGCTCGCCGAGGTCTTCCTCGTCGCGTGGCGCCGGCTCGATGAGGTTCCGAGCGCCCAGGAGCGGGTCTGGCTGCTCGGCGTCGCGCGCCGCGCGCTGGCCAACCAGCGTCGCGGCAGTACACGTCAGGGCGCGCTGCGCGAACGCCTCGCCGTGCACACGCGGGCGCTCGCACCTGTGCAGCCGTTCCCCGCCGTCGGCCAGACTCTACTGGGACGGGCGCTCACGAGCCTCAGCGAGAACGACCGCGAGCTGCTGCTGCTCCTCGCCTGGGAGGGCCTCAGCAACGAGGAGGCCGCCCGTGTGCTGGAGATCGGACCGCGGGCGCTGCGCGTGCGCCTGCACCGGGCACGCCGACGACTTGCCGACGCGCTCGCCCACGAGGGATCGAGCGACGCCACCGATACCGCGACCGTCTTGGAGGCCTTGTGATGCAAACCGACCTGCTCGACCAGATCGGAGTGATCGACCCGCTGCCGGAGGATCTTCCCGCGCCGCCGATCGCCTCGCTTCTCGCGCTGCGCGAACGCGATGCGAGTCCCGCGCGTCCGCGCCCCGCTCGCGTCCGCTCCGCGTTCCCCAAGCGCGCCGCGCTCGCGCTGCCGATCGCCGCCGCGCTGCTCGGTCTCGCGCTGCTCGGCCGGGGCGGCGACGGCCAGTTCGACGTCGCTGCCGCCGTCTACAAGGCGACGATCGCCGGAAACGGCGTTCACTACATGTTCCTCGAAGGCGAAGCGGGCCCTGTCAGGATTCGCTATCGGCGCTGGAGCACGACCGATCCACTGCGCGAACGGGACGTCATCGCCGAACGCTCGCGAATCGTCGAACTGGTCAGCGGTGGCGGCTTCGAGTCGGACTGGTCTACCGAACATTCGCGGAAGATCCTGCGCGTACACAGCTCGGCGCCCTTGTTGAACAAGTGGGATCCCGTACGCGTCATCCAGGAGGCCTATCGCGCGGGCCGGCTGCACGTGCTCGGCAAGACGACCGTCGGCGCCCGTGCCGCCTACCGCGCGGAGATCCTGTCTTCGCACGGCAACGCGACGGGCCCGATTGTGATTGTCGATGCTCACACGTACATGCCGATCGAGATGATCTACCACGGGCGGGGCGGTTCGCCGACGCTCGTGGTGCACGTGCGTTCATACGAGGAGCAGCCGGCGACGAAGGCGAACCTCGCGCTGATGAGGCTCACCCACCACGCCGGCGCGCGCGTGGTGAACGTAACGCGGTCCGCCAGGCGCTGAGATGCGGCGTGCGTCGACTCCTGCGTTCTATCGGGTGAGCCACTCCAGGGCGAGCTCCAGCACCTCTGTCCGGCTGCGTCCGCCGTGATCGACGTTGACGAAGTGGCTGCCGACGAATAGCGAAAAGGTCAGCAGGCAACGAACCTCGACATCATCGATGTCCTCGCAGAAGGCTCCAAACAAAGAGCGCATGTAGTCCATTCTCCGGTTGTCGACCTGCCGCAATCGCTGGGCAACCGCATCGTCGCGCCGGGCCCAGTTGCGGATCGCCAACTCGACCTTCAACAGCTCGCCACCCGAGGCGGCGGCAAGCGCGAATAGTCGCCTCAATCTCGACCTTGCATCCTCTTCCCTGGCCTCGACGGCCTCGATCACCTCGTCGACCCAGGTGCGCTCCCACGTGTCCAGCATCTCCTCGAGCAGTGCTTGGCGGTCTTTGAAGTGCCAGTAGAAGCCGCCCTTGCTGACGCCCAGCGCCCGGGCCAAGGGCTCGATTCGGACGGCATCCGGGCCGCCGGCGGCAAGGGCACTCAGTCCTTCATCGATCCACCTGTCGCGAGGCGTGCGGGTCGGGGGCGTCATCGCCTCTCTATTGCTTTCGGTTCGGTGTTGACACTCCCGAGGATGATGCTAGCCTTTATCTATACGCTACCGTATGGATGGACACCCTGAGAGATACCGACTGGAGGAGGAGCCCTTTGGTGACGGAATCGAAGCACTCAAACACACGCTCAAATGCGAGGAAGCGCGCACGTCGCGCCGCGGTGTCCGAGGCGCTTCCATCCACCGTCGCCACATCGGACTATGCGGATGCCTTCGAGGTCTCCAGGAGCCCGACGGATCGACGCTCGGCCGAGCAATGGGCACGCGACGGCTGCGAAGGCCTACCCGTCACGATCGGGCGGTCGGGGCTGCTCATACACCGCTGGATTCTTGGATTTCGCCTCGGCCCGTGGGTCTCTCCCGAGCACGTTTTCGGTTGGCGAATCGTGACCTCTGAACCCGAGCTACTGCATCTCGAAGCGCGATCGACGCTGCTGAATGGCCACATGGTGTGGCGACTGCATCGCGAGCGACTGGTGATGACCACGTTCCTTCAGTACGAGAGGCGCAGGACGGCACCGGTGGTTTGGGCCGTCATCGGCAACATTCACCGGGGCGCCGCTCCCTACCTACTCAAGCTGGCGGCAATTGTGCGAGAGCCGGTCGCCCAGCAGTGAGCAAAGCGACCGGGCCAGATGGCGGTCTACGTGAGACCGAACGGCTTGTCCGGGAACGCCTACATGGCCGCGATCAAGCCGTTCCGCCACCTGATCGTCTATCCACAGATGTTCCGGGCGATGGAGCGGCGCTGGCAGGAACGGCCGGATCGTGAATCGCTCGCCTGACGACGCGAGCGGCGAGGGCTCATTCAGCTATGGCGGTGCGGAGGGCAATGACGTACCCGTTCACGTCTGTAACCGTATTTAGCCGGCTCGATTGTTGGGCCCCACCGGCACATGTGCCGGTGGGGCGACCCGTACATGTACGGGTCGGAAGGCAGGGCCGCATGCGGCCCTGCCCGGGGCGCGCATGCGCGCCCCGCACGACGGCGCACATGTGCGCCGTCGCCGGTTGGCACATGTGCCAACCGGGAATACATCAATCCAACGCGTCAATCTGCGACGATCATGCTTACCCCCGTCCGCAAAGGAGAAACCATGCCCGAGTACGCACCAGGCACCCCGTCTTGGGTGGAACTGTCCTCGCCAGACACCGACGCAGCCGCGCAGTTCTACGGCGAGCTGATGGGCTGGAGCACAACCGAGCCGGGTGGCGAGGAGACCGGCGGGTACCGCATGTTCCAGCTGCAGGACAAGAACATTGCCGGCCTGATGGGCCACATGCAGGAGGGTCAGCCCACCGCGTGGGCCACCTATATAAGCGTCGCCGATGCCGAGCAGACCGCGGCCAAGGTCAAGGCGGCTGGCGGCACAGTCGTGCTCGAGCCCATGGATGTGATGGACATCGGACGGATGGCGCTCTTCGCCGATCCCACCGGTGCCGTGTTCGGCGTCTGGCAGCCGAAGAGCTTCACCGGCGCCGACCTCGCAGGCGAGCCGGGCTCGTTTTGCTGGAACGAGGTGCTCACCCGTGACGCCGACGCCGGCAAGGCCTTCTACTCGGCCGTCTTCGGTTGGCAGGGCCGTCCCCCCGCGTTTGAGGGCGCGCCGACGACCTACACGGTTTGGGAGCTCGACGGGAAACAGGTCGGGGGCATGATGCAGATGAGCGACGAGTATTTTCCGGCCGAGATCCCGCCGCACTGGGGCGTGGTCTTCGCGGTAGCCGACTGCGATGCGATTGTCGCCAAGGCCCGCGAGCTCGGGGCGACCGTCACGAATGAGCCGATGGACATGCCGATCGGCCGCTTCGCCGGCCTGATCGATCCCCAGGGAGCCGCGTTCACGGTGATGCAGCCGGCGCCGGTTGCTTGATTGGGATCCCAAGCGCCGGTAGTGCCAGGTTCGTCAGACGAGGCTAGGGCTGATCGCCCAAGGACAATCTGCGCATAAGCGCGGCCAGCTCACGATGCCGATGGGGGCCAGGCTGTTCGAGTCGCTCGACGATTCGCTCACGTATCGGACGCGGCATACCTTGGGATAGCTTGGCCTTCGCTTCCACGCGGTGGGCGCGCAGCCTGAAGGCAACGGTTTGGGGGGCGATCCTGCGAGATAGCTCGAGACCCCCGCCCTCGAGCCGCCATCGATTCTCGCCGAGGACCGTCTCGTGGCGCTCCAGCGTTCGGCGTAGTACATCGAACCGCTCCTCGTCGTCGAGCGGTTGAGGCGTTCCATAGAGATGGACGGAGATGTGATTCATCGTGCTCGGGACGTCGGTCAGCTCGGGGCGATACCAGGACGCCGAGACGAATCCGTGCGGACCCTCGAAGATCAGCAAGGTTGGAGTGCGCGCTTCGATGTCAGTGCACTGGGGGTCCGCGCGCGCAAAGTGCCCAGCTACGACGACCTCGTCCCCGGATCCGTCCTCAAGTAGGAAGAACCCGTATGTGGCGCGCAGACCATCGCCTCCATCGGTAATCACGCGTGCCCACCCGTACTCGGCGATAACTCGCCGAGCCTCCTGGGAAGTCATCGCGTACTTGGACTGAACGTGCACCGCATAAGCCTAGCTGCCGTTTGGGCGATGAATATCAGCAAACGTCTGAGGGATCCAGAAGGTGGGCGCCTACATCCGCATGGATCTTCCGTGCGTCCTCGGGCACGTGAGCGCCTGGGCCAAACAGGCCAAGGACGTGTCCCCCGAACCCCCCGCCTACGATTCTCGCACCCGCGGCGCCTGACTGGAGCAGCCGCTCGACTGTTGACTCGACGGCCGGTGTGGAGACCTCGTACCGGTCACGTAGGCTCGCGTGGGAAGCGTTCAACAGGCGTCCCACCGTCGGTAGATCGCCCGCCTGCAGAGCGGTCACGGTGTCTTGAACCCGGACGTTCTCGCTGAGGACGTGGCGTGCACGTCGTCGCAGGGGCTCAGGCAGGCGCTCGAGGGCATCCCAGCTTGCCTGCCTCAGCGAGTCGACTCCCAGCAGTTCGCACGCCTCGGAGCATTCGGTCCTGCGCTCGTTGTAAGCGGAGCTCGCGTTGACGTGAGGCTCGCCGGAGTCGAGCGTCACCAGCCGCCAGCCACCCTCGAGCCGCAACGGAATCGGATCGACCTCGACTGTTTGGAAGTCGATGCGCAGCGCCGTGTCGGACGCGCCGTACAGCGAGGCGAGCTGATCGAGCAGGCCGGTTTGCGCGCCCACCCACTCGCTCTCCACGTTGGAGCACACTCGCGCGAGGCCGACACGGTCGGTTCCGGCATCGCCGATGAGGTCGAGCAAGGCGAGACACAGCGCCACCTCGAGCGCCGCCGAAGACGAGAGGCCGGCGCCTCGAGGGAGATCGCCGCCGATCTCCAGCTGGGCTCCGACCAACGGGTGCCCGGCTCGACGCAGCTCGGCGACGACGCCACGCACGTGTGCACGCCAGCCCGTCGCACCCGCGGGCTCGGTGAGAGCGAACTCATCCTGCTCGCCGAAGTCGAGTGCGCGGGCGAAGACACGCTCACCGCCGATTGCGGTGGCATGCACGGTGATTCCCTCGGCGATGGCGAACGGCAGGGCAAGCCCTTGGTTGTAGTCGGTGTGCTCTCCGATCAGGTTGACGCGACCGGGAGCGAATGCGCCGGTGCGCTCACGCGACACTGGCGATCGCCTCGCGCAGCGTCGCGGCGCAGTCCTCAGGGAGCGTGTCGCCGACGAACGTGCCCCCGCCCTGCTCGGAGCCGGCGGGATACTTGAGCTTGGTGGCAGTGCGCAGCGGCGGGTAGAACTCGACGTGCAGGTGCCCATCGGAATGTCCGTCGGTGGGTGCTTGGTGGACGACCATCACATACGGAAAGGGTCTAGCAAACAGGGCGTCATAGCCGCGAGTGAGGATTTGTAGACACTCGGCAAGCAGGCGCAACTCCGCGGGCTCGCACTCGAGCAAGCTCGGGCGATGCAGTCGGGTGGCGACGTGTGTCTCGTACGGCCAGCGTGCCGCATAGGGAATGTAGGCGGCGACGCTCTCGTTCTCATGCACGATCCTGCGTCCGTCGCTGAGCTCGCGGCGCAGCAGCTCACAAGGCGCACAGCCCCGCAGGCGCGCGTCCGCGGCCAGCTCGAGCTTCGGCACCGGCGGCAAAAACGGGTAGCCGTAGATCTGGCCGTGTGGATGTTCCAGGGTTGCACCGACCTCAATCCCTCGGTTCTCGAAGATGAGCACGTAGCGAACGTCCTCTCGGGCGCCGAGCTCTTGGTAGCGGTGGCGCCAGACCCACATCAGTGCCTCCGCTCGCTCGGGCGCCAGCGTGCCGAGGGAGCCATGGTGGCTGTCGGTGTACACGATCACCTCTGCCGCCCCCTGTGGTGCTCGAAAGGTGGGGTAAAGGTTGTCGAAGACAGCGATCTCGAAGGCCGGCAGAGGAATCTCCGTCTCCACGTAGTCCTCAGACTGGGGATCGGCCGGGGTGTGGGGATCGGCCAACGCATGAGCGTGCGCTGGCGTATGAGCGTGCGCCGACGCGTGGGGGCGGGCCGGCGTAGGACACAGGGGACAGTGATCCTCTGGGGGAAGGAAGGTGCGGCCCTGCCTGTGGATCGCATATACCACCTCCTCCCTGCGCAACTCGTTGAAGCGTTGCTCGCTCATCCGTCCTGGCGCTCTCGGCGTGCGTAGAGGATGAGCGCCCGACCGTCCTCCTTGACAAGTCGCTCTACGCAAATGGGTCCGTAGACCTCGCGTTGCTCATCTGCTTGTCTGTGTGGACCGCGCTCTGCGCGTCGACCGGCTTCTGGTCCCTGCTCTCCGCACCTGGCCGCATCCGAGCGGCTGGAAGGGGGCTGTGGGCTGGCGGATGCCGAAGCCATTCCCTGAAGATAGACACCTTCTCGCGAAGTTCCTGAATACGAATGGATTCAAGGGGGAAAAGTATTGATGGGCGCTGCGTCGCCCGACGCAGCCTCCCTAGAGGAGGAGATAGAGATGTCACAGACAGACCAGGTCGATGAGCTCACGGAGCGGCTGGAGAAGTTCGGGCGCTCAGAGACCGGACAGCGAGGTTTGGACCGCCGTGCCTTCCTGCGTCGCACTGCGCTCACCGGCATAGCCGCCGGCTCGGCGAGCAGCATATTGGCCGCGTGCGGCAAAAGCAGTGGCTCGAGCGCCGCTGCCGGTGGCGGCAGCGAGGCCGTGTTCGGCTCGCACCCGAGCTACAAATTCGTGGCCGTCAACCACGTCACGACTAACCCATTCTTCGTGCCGACCCAGTATGGACTGACCGATGCGTGCAAATTGTTGGGATGCTCGTATACGTGGACGGGCTCGGAAAGCAGCAACGTCAACCAGATGGTCAACGCGGTCAACACTGCCATCACAAGCAAAGCCGATGGAATCGCGGTCTCGCTGATCGACCTGCACGCATTCAACGCTCCGGTCGAATCGGCGTTGAAGGCAGGCATCCCTGTCGTCGCGTACAACGCCGACGCGCCCGGCAACGCACGCCTGTCTTACATCGGACAGGATCTCAAAATGGCCGGCGAAAAGATGGGTGAAAGGATCGTCGAAGCGGTCGGCTCGGGCGACGTCGCGCTGTTCATCGCGACACCTGGATCGGCCAATCTGCAACCACGCATCGAAGGCGCTGAAAAGGCGATCAAGGCCTCGGGTAAGCCGATCACGGTGCACACGGTCGCGACCGGCGCGGCGGTCCCGGGCGAGCTCTCCACGATCGACGCCTATTGGATTGGTCATCAGAGTACGAAGGGCATGTACGCCGTGGATGGAGGCAGCACCGAAAGCCTCGCGCGGGTGATGCAGAAGTACGGATTGCCTGCCAAGGGCATCAAGGCAGGCGGCTTCGACTTGACCGAAGGCACGCAGAAGCTGTTGCAGGAAGGCAACATCGAATTCACGATCGACCAGCAGCCCTACCTACAGGGCTTCCTTCCGGTCCTGCAGTTGTTCATGTGGCAAGTGTCGGGCTCGCTCACCGGCCCTGCCGAAACGGACACGGGCCTGAAGTTCCTCAACAAGGAAACGGTCGCGCCGTACGTCGAATCCAAGACCCGCTTCGAGGGGACCTCAACCGAAGTCAAGGTGGTTCCGATCAAGGCCGGCACACCCGCCTAGCGGATTGCAACGGCCATGCGCGCCCAGTGGAAGAGCTGATCGGTGTCCAGCGTGACAGGGGGACCGCCTGCCTCTGAGAGTCAGGTGGGTGAGGAGAACTCAGGGCCGCGGGCGCGCTCCCTCGACACGCAAGGTCCGCTCGCGCGCGTGTTGTCGCTGCGCGAGGGCAGCATCATCGTCGTGGCGATTGTCACGGCGGTTTACTTCTCACTCGAGACCAGCAACTTCCTGACGGGCGCCAATTTCAAGACACTGTTGCCATACTTCGCGCCGCTTACGATCCTCGCGGCGGGCGAGGTGTTCGTGATGATCCTCGGGGAGATCGACCTGTCGATCGGCGCGATGTACCTGTTCTCCCCGATCCTGTTCTACAAGCTGTCCACCGCCGGGATCGCGCTGGTGCCAAGCGTGGCGATCGCGCTGCTGTGCTGTATGGCGGTGGGCGCCGTCAACGGCTTTTTCACCGCGGTCGTCGGAATCAGCTCATTCGTGGCGACGCTCGGAATGCTGTTCACCTTCGAGGGACTCAGCTTGATCGTCTCCCACGGCGCGCCGGTCAACACGCCGGGTGCGCAAGTCCACCAAACAACCGTGAAGGTGGAACACGTGGTCAACGGTCACCACATCTTTCTCACCGAAACGGTCAATCATGTCGGCACGTTTGCCAAAATCTTCGGCGCCGGCACATATTCGGAGTTCATCTGGGCGATCGTGATCGTGTTCCTGCTGCAAACCACGCTTACGTTCACCCGCTGGGGGTTGCATACCGTGGCAATCGGCTCTAACAAGCTCGGCGCGGCCGAGGCGGGCGTCGCGGTCAAGTTGGTGACGATCCGCAACTTCGTGCTCTGCAGCCTCACCGCCGGGCTCGTCGGGATCCTCGAGGCCGTCCGCGCGGGCTCCGTCCAGCCCGACCCCTCCGGAGCCAACGAAATCCTCTTCTTCGCGATCGCCTCGGCGGTGATCGGCGGGACACTGCTGGCTGGCGGGTCCGGCACCGTGATCGGCGCGCTGATCGGTGCTCTGTTCCTCGGGATCCTCCAAGACGGTCTAATCCTGCAAGGGGTGAACGCCAACTACAAGTTGTTCTACCTCGGTCTGGCGATCATCGTGGCGATGACCGTTAACGTCTACGTCCAACGCGCGCGCAGGGGGCATGGCGGTGGCTGACGCGCAACCGATCGAGACTGTCGTCCCGCCAACCTCGGCGCCCGACGATGTGCTCAGAGTCGAACACATCTCCAAGCGCTTTGGCCCCGTGACCGCGCTGCGCGATGTCAACCTGCACCTGCGCAAGGGCGAGGTGCTCGGGCTGCTGGGTGACAACGGCTCGGGTAAGTCCACCCTGATCAAGACCATCAGCGGCTTTCAAAAGCAGGACTCGGGCGAGATGTTCCTGCATGGAGAGCCCTACCGGCCTCGTGGTGTCGACGACGCGCGCAGCCAGGGGATCGACACCGTCTTTCAGGACCTCGCGCTGATCGACGAACTGTCTGTCTACCACAACATGTTTCTGTGCCGCGAGCACGTGCACCACCCGATCCCATTGCTCGCCAACCGGCGGATGAAGCAGGAGACCCGCACGGCGCTCGACGAGATCGGGATCAACATCCCACGGATCGACGTCGCGGTCGCGCGCCTGTCCGGCGGGCAACGACAAGCGATCGCGGTCGCACGCACGGTCAACTCCGACGCCGACATCCTGTTGCTGGACGAGCCGCTCGCGGCTATGGGCGCCAAGGAGGGATCGATGATCCTCGACCTCGTGGCGCGGCTGAAGGCGGAGGGCCGAGTGTCGATCGTCATGATCCTCCACAACTACGTCCACGTGCTGCAAGCGTGCGATCGCGTGAGCATGATCCAAGACGGTGTGATCACACTTGACAAGCCAACGAACGAAACCTCCGTCGAGGAGCTCACCGAGATCGTCGTAAACGAGTACCGGCGTGCGCGAGAGCAGGAGCGCAGCGAAAGGCAAGCTCCGGGATAGCTCGGCCGGATGCGCACGATCCTGATCACCGGCTCTGAGGGGATCATCGGCTCGGTGCTGCGGCGTGGGTTGGGCGATAAGTACCGGATCAGGGGTGTGGATCTGCCTGATGACATATCCCACTACGAGGTTCTGCGGGCGCAAATGGCTGGAGTTGACACGGTCATTCACCTTGCGCGCAGATTTTCACCGGCTGACCCCATCGAGCGGCGTATGCGCATCTATCCAGAGAACGTGCAGATCGACGTCAACGTCTTCACGGCAGTAGTACGAGCTGGGGTGAAGCGCCTTATCGTGGCCAGCTCGGTGCATGCCGACAACCACCGCGATCCCGCCGCGGTTGGGCCGCTGAGCATCCCGGGCAGTTATCGCCCCGCGACGCCATACGGCGTGTACAAGCTCATCGAGGAGGAGGTGGGCAAGACCCTTTCAAAGCAGTTCGGCTTTGAGTTCATCGGTGTGCGGTTTGGCGGTGTAACGCGAGATGACTCTGTCAAGACGGGAGCGGGGCAGACGGCAACCTGGCTGAGCCACGACGATCTCCTGGGCGCTATCGACGCGTGTCTGAGGGTTGAGTCGGTGCCAGGGCGCTCAACCATCTTCTACGCGGTGTCTAATAACGCCGACAGAATTCACGACACGACCAATCCGTTTGGATGGAGTCCGAAGGACAACTCGGCGGACCGCATATAGAAGAAGACTTGGCGGACCGTCTGTAGGTAGCCACGAGCTATCAAGGCCTCAGTCAGTCTCGTCGCGTTGCGCATAGAGCTCGTCCATGTGCGACATGCCTTTTGGCGGCAGCATCGCGCCCACGATCCAGAGAAACGGGATAACGAACCCGAGGATCAGCAGGACCCAGTGACGGTTTTGGAACGTCCTGACACCAAGGAAAAGCAGCAGGAAGATGTAGATGATGCCCAGTCCAACGTATAGCAAGACAAACCCCATCTCGATAGCGGTCTGGACACCTTAGCGGGCGTCTGGGCGGTTTCTGATTAGCGCGCGGTGAGCTGGACGATCGGGATGGTCCTGTTGGCTGCGGCGGCTTCGCGACGGTAGGTGGCGTAGGGCGCAAAGACACGGTCGGCCAGCCTCCAGATCCTTTGCCGCTCTGCCTCGTCGCTGACCACGGTGGCTCGCATCGGGATCCCGCCGAAGCTGACCTTCGGGTGCGCGCAGAGGTTGTGAAACCAAGAGGGGTGCTCGGCGGCGCCGGCCTTCGAAGCGATGACCGTGACCAGACCTTTGTCGTGGAAGTAGATGACTGCATTGCGTCGCACGGCACCGCTCTTCGCTCCCCGAGTTTCGAGCAGAGCGGTAGGGAGCACAAGCCCCATGCCGAGACGCCCCCGGGTTGCTCGCAACAGATACGGATCGACCTTCCAAACGACCTTGGCCGAGAACAGCCTGCCCAAGCGGGTGGCGGAAAATGAGGCGAAGCTGCGCCTGAACAGGCTGCTTGGGCGGTTGGGATCGACGTACTTCAGCTGAGTAGGCATCAGTGCGATTATCCCATATGGCTCATCTCACGCAGGTGCTAATTCGCGGCAACTTATCGCGGTAATGGCCAAGTTCGATCTCCAACGACGGGCCGTGTCGATTTCGCGTTGGTTCGTTCGACGTATAGATAGAGCCGAGGTGCGAACCTAATCAGAACTAAGCGCACCAGAGCGAAACCCACCAACGAAGGAGCAACACAGATGCGCTTCATGATGATCATGATTCCCAATATCTCCGACGAAGCCGACTGGAGTCCGAGCGCCGAGGCCGTATCGGCGATGAGCCGCTACAACGAGGAGCTGGCCAAAGCCGGGATTCTGCTCAGCCTCGACGGCCTGCATCCCGCGGGCAAGGGTGCCCGTGTGTCCTTCTCCGGTGGCAAGGCGGCTGTCACCGACGGCCCGTTCACCGAGGCCAAGGAGCTGATCGGCGGCTACTGGCTGATCCAGGCGAAATCCAAGCAGGAGGCGGTCGAGTGGGCCTCGCGCTGTCCGGCGGCCGAGGGCGACACGATCGAGGTTCGCCAGGTCTATGAGATGTCGGACTTCCCGCCGGAGGTCCAAGCGGCGGCGGCGAGCTAGAGCACGTCCAAGCGGCGGCACGTTCGATTGGCGAGTTCGAGCGAATGGTGAGCGCTGCCCGAGAGAGGCTGGCGATCGAGGCCGTCTGGCGGATTGAGTCGCCGGCCTTGATCGCGGGTCTGACAAGGATCGTGCGCGACGTTGGCGTGGCGGAGGATCTGGCTCAAGACGCGCTCGTGATCGCGCTGGAGCAGTGGCCCGAGTCAGGCGTTCCGGATAATCCGGGCGCCTGGCTCATGGCCACGGCCAAGCACCGCGCGATCGACCTGCTGCGCCGCAACACGCGACTGCAGCAAAAGCAGGAGCAGCTGGCCGGCGAACTGGAGCTTCAGGGCGACTCGGTCGAAGCGCAGCTGGAGGTCTCAATCGAGGAGCAGGTGGGCGACGACCTGCTCTGTCTGATCTTCATGTGCTGCCATCCGGTCCTGTCTGAGCAAGCGCAAGTGGCGCTGACACTGCGCCTGCTCGGTGGTCTGAAGACAGAGGAGATCGCGCGAGCGTTCCTCGTCCCGGAGTCCACGGTGGCACAGCGGGTCGTACGGGCCAAGCGCACACTCACCGAGGCGAAGGTCCCGTTCGCGTTGCCCGAGGTGGACGAGCTGGCGGAGCGACTCTCATCGGTGCTGGCGGTCTTGTACCTGATCTTCAACGAGGGCTATACGGCAAGCGGAGGCGAGGACTGGATACGCGCCGATCTCTGTGAGGAGGCACTGCGTCTCGGGCGCATCCTCGCCGAGCTGATGCCGCAAGAGCCGGAGGTCCATGGCTTGGTCGCTTTGATGGAGATCCAGGCATCGCGCCTCCGGGCCCGCGTCGGCGTCGGAGGCGAGCCGATCCTGCTGGGCGACCAGGACCGTGCTCGTTGGGATCGCCTCTTGATCGCGCGAGGCCTGGCCGGGCTGGAGCGCGCCGAGCAAATCGAGGGCGCCCTCGGTCCATACACGCTGCAGGCGGCGATCGCCGCCTGTCATGCGCGCGCTTCCGAGCCGCAGGACACAGACTGGGTGCGTATCGCCGCGCTGTACGAGGCACTGGCCCAGCTTTCACCCTCGCCGATCGTCGAGCTTAATCGCGCCGTCGCTCTGGCGAGCGCCTTCGGTCCGGCGGTGGGTCTCGAAGCGCTCGATCCGCTGCTCGACGAGCCCTCGCTTCAGAGCTACCACCTGCTGCCGAGCGTCAGGGGCGACCTGCTGGCGAGACTCGGCCGCTTCGAGGAAGCGCAGAGCGAACTACAGCGTGCCGTATCGCTCGCCGGCAATATCCGCGAGCGTCGGTTGCTGCTCGATCGCGCCGCGGCCTGCGCATGGGAGGCCGGCCGCGAGGACTCTACGTTTCGATTGTGACGAGTGTGCCGATCGGCGTGTAGGGCCACACTTCCGCGGCGGACTGCAGCGGCAGCTCGACACAGCCGAGGCTCTGCGGCGTGCCGAAGGACGCGCGGTCGAAGTTGTGGATCGCATCGCCACCGTTGAAGTAGCTGATCCACTTGATTCCGGGGTCTTCGTAGTGGGAGCCGTCGGGGTTGGTGCCGCTCATCGTGCCTTCGGGAATGTGCTCGAACACGGGGAACGTCCCCAGTTCGGTTTCGGCTCCGGCGATGCCGGTGTTCGCGGCCGAGGTGAGCACCGTGTGCCCGTCGTGCCACAGCGTGAGCACCTCTGGAATTTCCCGGTGTACGTACACATAGGTGTAGCCGCTGCTCAAACGCTTGCCGGCGAGTGCATCGCTGAGCAGCGCACGCCAAACGGCCGGTCCGGGAAGGCCGTCGACGGTGATTTCGTGGGTGCTCTCGAACTTCATCACCGCGCCACGTGTGATCGTGTTCGCCTGGCCCGGAGCCCACATCGCCCGCAACTGGTGCGGCGTGTCGGAATAGCGCCAGTCGAAGCTCCCGCTCGGGGGTTCGACTGCAGCCTGCGCCTCAGCACCGGGTGTACGTGCCACCGGGTCTCCCGAGGGCTGCCAGTCGACGGGCAGGTAGCCCTGTTCGGCAAGCAGTTGCTGAAGGCGCAGCGTCGAGCCCGCAGGCACCGTCCATTCGATCTGACTGGTGGTGCGCAGCGCCGAGCCGCCTGTTGTCACCGCGACCTCACGCGGCAATTGGATTCGCAACTGCGAGCCCAGCGGCGCTCCGAACCCCGATGGCGTGAACACCAGAGTGTGGCTGTCGGTTTCGCGCCAGTGCCCCGGTGTACTCGGCGAGAGCGTGGGATGACTTGACCCGAGCGCTTCGCTCACAGTCTTTGAGAACGTCAAACGTATCGGGGTGTAAGGAGAGATAGGTGCCCCCGAGGCCGGGATCGTCGCCATCACGGTCATGTGCGATTGCGGGAACCAGCTCACCTGCATCGGCTTGCCAACTGTCTCCCAGGAACGCGCGGCCGCGGCGATTTCGGTGCTGCCGGTCGCCGGCTGGGACCCGAGCGAGATCGAGCTGCGCGGGTTGTGGAGCGTCGCGTGGTGGGTCAGACGGCCAGTGCTCCCATAGGCGACGGCGCTCACCGGCTCCTCGAAGCTGACGTGCACCGCCGAACCCGCCGGAACGGTCATCCACTGCTCGCTCACGTGTGCGACGGGCGCCTGCAGCGTCAGCCGCTCGGTGCGCTCGTGGCCCAATGCCCAGCCGAGCCATCCGGGCCGGTGTACCCGAACCTCGACGGATACCCGCTCGCCGGGAGTCAGCCGCCTCAGCGGAGTCAAACGCCCGCCCTGCACCGCCAGCGGCACCCTCTGACCGTCCGGCCCAAAGGCTTCTACGTGCTCGAGAGTGCCGCCCAGCGGCTGTACGGACACGCGCGCGAGCGCAGTCGGGTCGCTCGCCAAGCTCACGCCGGAAAGCGCCAGCGCGGCCACGACCAGCGCGGCGATCGCGACGACCATGCCCATGCCCATGCCAAGCAGCATGCGCTTGCGGTCGTGGCCTGCCGACACCGCATCCAGATGGGCGGATCTCGTCACCATCTGTAGATGGTAGGACGCTACGGTGTCGGCTATGCCAGATGCACAGATGCCTGCGGAGAGGTTTGCGGCTTCAGGCTCCACAGATGCCCTCGCGCACACCGACGCGAAGCTCGAGACCCTCATCCGGACACGCCGGACTCACAAGGCCTACGGCCCTGAGCCGGTCGACCGGGCAACATTGCTGGAGCTGTTCGAGCTCGCGCGTTGGGCGCCCAACCATCACCTGACCAACCCATGGCGCTTCCGCGTGCTCGGCCCTCGATCACGGGCCATGCTCGCTCGCGAGGCAGAGCTCGAGCAGCCCGGCTCGGCGCGAAAGCTCGAGCGCGCGCCCACGCTGATCGTCGTCGGGGTCGAGCTGCAGGGCGACCCGTCCCAGCAGCACGACGATCTGCTGGCGGCGGCGGTCGCCGCGTACATCGTCCTGCTGGTGGCACATGCGCGTGGGCTGGCCGGCTACTGGCGCACGCTGCCGATCTTGGAGAAGGCCCCAGTCCGCGCCGGACTGGGAATGTCCCCCGCCGAGCAACCCATCGGCCTGCTCCACCTCGGCCACCCGGTGCAGGCTCAGCGCGCTCCCGAGCGCGCACCGGTAGATGACATAGCAACCTTCCTCGACTGAGAGCTAATGTCATGCGAGACATGTCAGAGCAAGCCGAGCGTCCTGCCCAAGCCGCAGACACCGAGCCCAAGTCACGCCGGCCCGCGATCGTCGTGGTCGACGACGAGCCCGCTGTCTTGGCGGCGGTCAGCCGCGACCTGCGCCGCGGCTTTGGCGAGCGCTTTCGGATATTGCGTGCCGGCTCGGGGCCCGAGGCATTGGAGCTCCTGCGCGAGCTGCGCACGCGTGGCGATCAGGTGGCGATGCTGATCGCCGACCAGCGCATGCCGGGGATGCCGGGCACGGAGTATCTGGTGCACGCACGACAGCTGGTGCCAGATGCCAAGCGAGTGCTGCTGACCGCATATGCCGACACCGAGGCGGCGATCGCGGCGATCAACGAGGTGGCTTTGGATTACTACCTGCTCAAGCCGTGGGACCCCCCAGAGGAGCAGCTGTTCCCGGTCGTCGAGGATCTGCTGACCACATGGGAGGCGGGAGCCGCGCTTGAGGCCGGCGGTGTGCGCGTGGTCGGCCACCGCTTCTCGCGCGAGTCGCACGATCTGCGCGACTTCCTGGTGCGAAATCGAGTGCCCGCACGCTGGTTGGATGTGGAGCGCGACGGCGAGGCGCGCGAGCTGCTGCGGGTTGCCGGCGTCGACAGCGAGCGCCTGCCGGTGGCGCTCTTGGAGGACGGCACGGTGCTCGAGCGTCCGACGATCCTCGAGTTGGCCGAGCGTCTTGGCGTCAGCGGCACCCCGGCGCAGGAGCACTACGACCTCGTCGTCGTCGGCGGCGGCCCAGCGGGACTTGCGGCCGCCGTCTACGGCGCCTCCGAGGGCCTGAAGACCGTGATGGTCGAGCGCGAGGCGCCCGGAGGCCAGGCGGGCCAGTCGAGTCGCATCGAGAACTACCTCGGCTTTCCGGCGGGCTTGAGCGGCTCAGACCTTGCCAGGCGCGCAACCGATCAAGCACGTCGCTTGGGCGCTGAGTTGCTGACCGTCCAAGAGGCGGTCAGCCTGCGCGCTGAGGGCTCGGCGCGTCTGGTGGAGTTGAGTGGTGGTGGCGCGCTGAGCGCGAGCTGCGTGATCGTTGCCTCCGGAGTCTCCTACCGCCAGCTGGACACGCCGGGCTTCCCCGAGCTGACCGGCGCCGGCATCTATTACGGCGCGGCGATGACTGAGGCTCGCGGCTGCTCCGAACAGCATGTGGTCGTGATCGGCGGCGCCAACTCGGCCGGTCAGGCGGCCGTCTATTTCAGCGGCTACGCGGCCAAGGTGACGATGCTCGTGCGCGGCTCGTCGCTCGAGAAGTCGATGTCGCATTATTTGATCGAGCAGATCGCGGCCCAGCCAAACATCGAGGTTCGCACGGGCACCTCGGCGCTCGCCGCCGAGAGCGAGGATGGGCGCTTGAAGTGCTTGCGGGTGAGCGGTCCAGACGGCGAGGGGAGTCTCCAAGCAGACGCCTGCTTCGTGTTCATCGGCGCATCTCCCAGGACCGATTGGCTCGACGGCGTGCTCGCACGCGACGAGCGTGGCTTCATCCTCGCCGGCCGCGACGCACAGTCGCACGGCTGGCCGCTGAAGCGTGAGCCCTATGTTCTGGAGAGCACGGTGCCGGGCGTGTTCGTCGCCGGCGATGTGCGCGCGCGTTCGATCAAGCGTGTGGCAAGCGCCGTGGGCGAGGGCTCGATGGCGGTCTCACTGATCCACGAGTACCTGGTCGAGGCGTGAGCGAGCTGCCGGTAACGCTTGAGGAGTTGCGCGGCGTCGATCTGTTCGACAGCCTCGACGACGCGGAGTTGGCCGAGTGGGTGGCGTTGGCCCAGACTCGCCACGTCGACCCGGGTGGGATCATCGCCGAGCAGGGCGAGGAGCCGCCGGGCCTGCAACTGCTGCTCGAGGGTCGCGCTCAGGCGCTGATCCTCGCCCAGGGCAGAAGCGAGCCCGTTGGTCATCACACGGCGCCGACGTGGATGGGAGCAATCGCCGTGCTGACCGGTGGCACGCTCGGGGTGCGCATGCAGGCCGAGACCGACTGTCGCATGGCAACAGTCGCCCCGGAGGACTTCAAGCGCCTCGCGTTCGCTCAGCCTGAGATCCACCAACGCGTGATGCGCCAGGTCGCGCCGGTGATGAGCAGGGTGACCGAACGCGAGCAGAACAGCGAGCGCCTCACCTCGCTGGGCACGATGGCGGCGGGCCTCGCGCACGAGCTCAACAATCCAGCGGCCGCTGCTCGTCGTGCCGCCGCGCAGATGACCGAGGCGCTCGAGGCGATCGACTCGGCGCTGGCCTCGTTCGTCGAGGCGGGAGTGGAGCGGGAGGACGCAGCGCTTCTGGTGGCACTGCAACAGCAGGCGATCTCCCAAGCGGCGTCGGCCACGGCGCTCGACGCGTTGGATGCCGCCGACGCGGAGGACGAACTGCTGGAGCAGATGCAGGCGATGGGGGTGGGGGAGCCCTGGCGGCTGGCCGAGTCATTGGCGTCGGCCGGGGTGGACCGACAGTGGCTCGAGCGCGTGGCCCAAATTGCGGGCCCCGCGACCGACGCCGCGCTGCGCTGGGTTGCCGCCTCGCTGACCGCGGGTCGCCTGTCGGCCGAGTTGTGCGAGTCCACCGAGCGCATGTCATCGCTGGTGGGCGCCGTGAAGTCTTACGCCTACATGGACCGCGGCGCGCTCGTGGAAGTCGATCTGCACGAGGGCCTGGAGACCACGCTGACGGTGCTCAGCTACAAGCTCAAGCACACCACGATCGCGCTCGTGCGCGACTACGACCGTGCGCTGCCGAAGCTCACGGTGCGCGGCTCCGAGCTCAACCAGGTGTGGACGAACCTGCTCGACAACGCGATCGACGCGCTCGGCGAGCAGGGCACGATCACGATCTCGACGCATGCCGACGGCGACTGCGCGGTCGTCGAAATCGCCGACGACGGTCCCGGCATCCCAGAGGATCTGGCCGGGCGCATCTTCGACCCGTTCTTCACGACCAAGGACGTGGGCCACGGCACCGGCCTGGGGTTGGCGACCGCGCGACGGATCGTGGTCGAGCGCCATGACGGCTCGCTCACGCTCGACAGTCAACCCGGCCGTACCGTCTTTCGTGTGCGGCTGCCCTTCAGCCAAAAGGCCTGATCGGAGGATTCGATGTCAACTGACACTCGAGAGACCCGATCGAAAGATTCGATGTCAACTGGTACCAAGAGACCTGATTGGAGGATCCAAATGCCCGCTTGTACCCACCTGGATCAGATCCAGATAACCGAGCTGCCAGAGTCGGTCGAGGGCTGCGAGGACTGCCTGGCAATGGGCGGCGCCTGGCTGCACTTGCGCATCTGTCTTGAGTGCGGTCACGTCGGCTGTTGCGACAGCTCGCCCAACCGTCACGCGACGGCGCACTACCAGTCCAGCGGCCACCCGTTGATGCATTCGTTGGAGCCGGGCGAGACATGGTCGTGGTGCTTTGTGGACGAGGTGGCGTTGAACATCCCGGAGGTGCGGGGCCAGACGCGGATACCGCCGTCGCCGCTGGGCGGCTGACACCAAGGTCTCTATCCGCGTTTCAACGATTCTCTTAATCGGGCGCCGGTAAATACGTACGCTCAAACTCGATCGACGCTGTTTTCCTCCTCGCTGTCCCCGTCGATAATGGGGGAGAGCACGAAGGTCTCGACGGCGATGTCGGGATCGATGTGGTTGTCGCTCAGGAAGGCGAAGACGCTGCGTCCGGAGTGCCGTTCGATAGCGGCGATCAGCTGCGTGCTCATGGTGCGCTGAAAGGCTTTGCGGCTGGTCAGCACCAGGTCCGCCTCGCCGTCGCGGACGAGGCTGCGCTCGCCCATAGTCAGCGTGTCCTGTAGGACCACGGTAATGAGGTCCTCGTCGATGTAGGTGCGGGCCTTGGTGGGGCCGCGGCCGGTGTACTCGCGTATCAGTTGCACCACCGCGCTCGAGATCGCGGCGGATATCGACCCCTTTGGGGTGGTCGGCATGTCGGACAAGGAATAGCCCTGTTCTCGCCTCCTTCCTGGGATCGGGCCCGGGCGAAGGAATGGAAGGAGACGGAATGGAATCCGTCCGCCAGGCCCGTGTTTCCCTCCGTGTCGTGTCAGAAGACGACCCGTTACGAACTCACGTACCGCCAATGCTAGTTGATCGATGGCGCGGCTCGATGTTTCTCGTCGCTTGTGCGATCGCCCAACTGTCCTAGTTCAAGATGCTCAGTTCGGGGTAGAGAGTTGGTCATGACCACTCCAACACACGACTTATGGCTTGACGGCGGCGATCGCGTCGTTCCTCTCTACGAGCGCGCCTTCGAACTGGTCGACTCTGTTTCGGGATGCACGGATGTCGCTGAGGAGCTTTCGGGGAGGAAGTTCGCGGCCGTGTTCGACGTTGAGAGCACCTCGCCTGGGCGTGCCCGCCGGCTCGTGCTCAGCGTCTTGACAGAGTGGGACTGTGGTCCCGGTCTTTTGCGGGACGCGGCAGTCGTCGTGAGCGAGCTGGCGACCAACGCGGTGCTGCACGCGGCCTCCTCGTTCTCTCTCTCGGTGACGCTCGAGGATTCGGTCTTGCGCATCGCCGTTCATGACGCAAGCCCGCTGAGCGCCACGGTCCACGGCGGTGGCTTGAGTCCCCAGCCCACGCACGGGCTGGGTCTTGTGGAGGCGCTATCGCTCCGCTGGGGCGCTAAGGGTACAGCTCGAGGCAAGGCCGTGTGGGCTGAGCTCCACGTTGCCGATGCGTCCCACGCATCGCGCTGAGCTCGATTTCGGCAGGCTGTCGATTTCGCGAGCGATCGTTCGTCCTAGGGGTGTCAACGTACTCTGAGACGGAGGAAGCGATGCAATACATGCTGCTGATACATCAAGGCACCACGCCACTGCCAGGAACGCCTGAGTGGGAGAGTCTCTCGGCTGAGGAGCAGGGGGCGGTTTACGGCGCCTACAAGGCGATCAACGAGACCCCAGGCGTCACCCCCGGTGTGCGGATGGGCGATCCCGAGACAGCGACCACCGTGCAGGTCAAGGACGGCAGGACGCTGAGCACGGACGGCCCGTTCGTGGAGACGAAGGAGGCGCTTGGCGGCTACCTCTTCTTCGAGGCCGAGGATCTCGATGCAGCAATCGAGTTGGCCGCGCGTGTGCCGGCCGCGAGCATGGGCGGCGCGGTCGAGGTACGCCCCCTGGTGGAGGAGGGCTGGTAGTGCGCGTCTTTGGACGAGGTGCGAACGCTGGCTGAAGCAATCCCCCGATCGAACGGAGCGTCTGTTGCCGGGTCGTCTGTAGAGCAGGTCTTTCGCGAGCAATGGGGCCGGGTGCTCGCCGCGCTGATCGGCTTCCTCAGCGACTTCGACCTCGCTGAGGAAGTCACCCAAGAGGCGTTTGCGACGGCGGCGGAGCGCTGGTCGCACGACGGTGTCCCGGCGAACCCGGGCGCTTGGCTCGTCACGACAGCCCGCAACCGCGCGATCGACCGGATTCGCCGCGACCGAACGCTGCGCAGCAAGTACAAGCAGCTCGACCTTCGGGAAACAGTGGAGGAGGAGATGCAGGACACGACGTTCTCCGATGAGCGCTTGGAGCTGATCTTCACCTGCTGTCACCCGGCGCTGGCGACCGACGCGCAGGTGGCGCTCACATTGCGCACGCTCGGCGGCCTGAAGACCGAGCAGATCGCACACGCGTTTCTCGTGCCCGAGACGACGATGGCGCAACGGCTGGTGCGCGCCAAGCGCAAGATCGAGGCTGCCGGCATCCCTTTCAAGATCCCGCCGGCGCATCTGCTTCCCGAGCGTCTGGAGGCAGTGCTGGCGGTCGTCTATCTGATCTTCAACGAGGGCTATGACGGTCGTGGCGAGTTGGCGGCCGAGGCGATTCGCCTCGGCGCCGCGCTGGTCGAGCTGATGCCCGACGAGGCCGAGGCGAGCGGCCTGCTCGCCCTGATGCTGCTGCACGATTCGCGTCGCGCCGCACGCTTCGACGACGGCGAGCTGGTGTTGCTCGCCGACCAGGATCGGAGCCTGTGGGACGACCGGCAGATCGGGGCCGGGAACGAGGCGCTGCAGCGCGCGCTGGCGCTGCGTGGGCCGACGGGCATGGGCGCCTATACGTTGCAGGCCGCGATCGCCTCGCTGCACACCGAGAGCGCTCGTGACTGGCCACAAATCGCTGCGCTCTACGACGAGCTTGCACGGTTGGCTCCCTCTCCGGTGGTCGAGCTCAACCGGGCCGTCGCATTGGCCGAAGCGCAGGGGCCGGCGGTGGGATTGGCAAGCATCGAAGCTCTCGATGGGCTGGACGGCTACCACTATTTCCATGCCGCCCGCGCCGAGCTGCTGCGCCGTCTGGATAGGTGGGCCGAAGCTCGCATGGCATTCGAGCAGGCGCTCCAGCTCGTTCGCTCCGAGCCTGAGCGGCGATTTCTGCAGGGCCGACTTGCCTCGCTCTAGCTGGGTGGTCTGGGGCGTGGTCGGCGTGACGCAAATGTCGTCGGGTGTGGCGGTCTTTGCTCCAAAGCGGCGATGCCCCCGCACGCGCGCGCGGGGGCATGGCCCTTTTTGCATAGACGGTTGCAGGACGTCTGAGGCGCCCGAACCGATGGCCAGCGAGTCGTAGCGACGCTCAAGCAGCGGTCGGGCCAGTCGATGGGGGGATGTGCTCAACGTGAGCTCACAGGTTCGCTCCATCCTGTCGCGCAGGTTTGCGCTGGTGCTCGGGTGCACAGTCGTGCTGGCCGGCGCGGGTGCGGCTGGCCTTGGCACTGGCTCCTTGGCAGTTGCCGCGACGACCAAAAAGCTGACGGCTGCCAATTGGGACAGCGCCCAGCAGCAACTGGTCCTCGGCGATGCGGTGATGAGCGAAGCGCCCGGCGCGGGCTTTGCCGGTGCCGCCGCGCTGAGCGCCCAGGCAGAGGGCACCGCGCTGGCGGCGATCGCCACACGCGAGGAAGTTGCGCCGATCGCTTTCCAGGCCAGCACCTCGATCACGCTGGTGCGCTTCGACGGTTTGCTCGTCGACCAACTGGGCCTCGGCGATGTCGCCGAACACGTCCAGCAGGTGGCTGTGGCAGCCGGTCTCGCCCCGCCCAGCTACTTCGGCAGCGAGGTGGTCGCCCGCTACCTGGGCCTGCGCTACAACCACCCGGCCGGGGAAGATTCCTTGGAGCTGTACCCGTGGAACGCGATCACGCGTGCCGAAGCGGCGCACTCCTTCGCGGTCGCGCTCGGGCTTGAAAGCTGGGCTCTCTCCTCGGCGCGCGAAGTGCTCGACGGCTTCTCGCTGCCGCAGTACAGCTCCGCCCAGCGTGAGGTGTTGCGCATCGCGGTGTCCAAGATCGGCATGCCCTACGTGTGGGGTGGGACGACCGACAACACGGCAGACGGGCTGGAACACGGTGGCTATGACTGCTCGGGCTTCGCCTGGCGCGTCTACAAGGTCTCGGGTCTGTCGTGGGGCAGGAGCATCCTCGGGCGCACCGCCGCCGAACAGGCCGGTGAAATCCCCAAGAACAGTCGCATCCGCCTGGAAGACGTTCAGCCAGGCGACCTCTTGTTCTTCGGCTCGGCGAGTTTCGATGCGACCGCGACGGAGTCGAACGTGATCCACGAGGGGATCGCGCTCAGCGACCAGTGGGCGATCCACTCCTCCGAACAGGGCGTCTACGTGCTGCCGCTCGCGTCGGGTTGGCTCGCTGAAAGCTTTACCTGGGCGCGCCGGGTCCTATAAGGGGCGCGCGCGCCAAGCCGGGGGTCAATCTCCGAGCCGGGGTCGAACCTCAAGATAATCAGGGAAGACATCGCCGCATGCGGCGATGTCCCGGACGGTGCATGCACCGTCCGGCCGGGCGCGCATGCGCGCCCGGAACTGCAAAAACGAACGCCAAGCGATAATCGTCGACGATGGCGGAAGCGCAAGCCAACTCCTACAGCGGCCACACGGCCTGGGCGCGCAATCTGGCTGCGCCGGTGCGCGACTTCCTGAGCACCGAGACCGGCGGCGCGATTGTGCTGCTCGGGGCCACGGTGTTGGCGCTGCTGTGGGCCAACTCGCCCTGGTCGTCCTCCTACGACTCGCTGTGGAGCACGAAGCTGTCGATCTCGATCGGCGGAGGCGGGATCTCCGCCGACCTGCGCCACTGGGTCAACGAGGGCTTGATGACCTTCTTCTTCCTCGTCGTCGGCCTCGAGGCAAAGCGCGAGCTCGACGTGGGCGAGTTGCGCGAGCGCCGTCGCCTGGCGATCCCGGTGCTGGCGGCACTCGGCGGGATGGCTGTCCCGATCGCGATCTACCTCGCCTTCAACGCCGGTGGCCCGGGCGCGCACGGCTGGGGCGCCGCGATGTCGACCGACACGGCTTTCGCGCTGGGCGCGCTGGCGCTGCTCACCCCGGTCGGCGCCACGCGCCTGCGTGTCTTCCTGCTGACGCTCGCCGTCGTGGACGACCTGTTCGCGCTGATGGTGATCACGATCGCCTACACCGACCATATCTCCAAGCTCGCGCTGGCCATCGCGATCGGCTTGTTCGCGCTGCTCATCGGCCTGCGTTACGTGCCGGCCTGGCGGCGCCAACTGACGGTGATCGTGGGCTTGGCGCTGTGGGTGGCGATGTTCGAATCGGGCATCGATCCGGTGATCTCCGGCTTGGCGGTCGGCCTGGTCACAAGCGCATACCCGCCCTCGCGCGAGGACCTGGAGCGCGCCACGGCACTGACGCGCTCGTTTCGCGAGCAGCCGACGCCCGAGTTGGCACGCTCGGCGCAGATTGGCGTGGCCTCGGCGATCTCGCCAAACGAGCGCCTGCAGTACTCCTTGCATCCGTGGACGAGCTACGTCGTAGTGCCGCTGTTCGCGTTGGCCAACGCCGGCATCCATGTGACCGGCAGCCTGCTGGGCGATGCGATCGCCTCGCCGATAACTCTGGGCATCGCTGTCGGCTATGTGGTGGGCAAGCCATTGGGGATCCTGGCCGCCTCATATGTGGCCTCGCGTCCACGCCTGCACGGGGTGCGCCCGACGCTCAGCTTCCCTTCGCTGGCGGGCGGGGGAGCAGTTGCGGGCATTGGTTTCACCGTGTCGTTGTTGATCTCAAGCCTTGCTTTCTCCGGCGAGCGTTTGCAGGAGGCAAAGCTCGGCGTGCTCGCCTCGGCGATCCTCGCCCCGCTTGTCGGGTGGGTCGTCTTCAAACTGATGAGACGCCTGCCCACGCAGGTGCGAGCCCGCCAGATCGTCGGCACGGCAGATGACATCCTCGACCTCGCCGACGATGTGGATTCGTCCCGCGACCACATCCGCGGCTGTGACGACGCTTTGGTCACACTGGTCGAGTACGGCGACTTCGAGTGCTCCTACTGCGGCCAGGCCGAGCGGATAGTGCGCGAGCTGCTGTCCTCCTTCGACGACGAGTTGCGCTACGTCTGGCGCCACCTGCCGCTCAACGACGTCCATTCGAGTGCACAGCTGGCGGCCGAGGCGACTGAGGCGGCGGCGGCCCAGGGCAAGTTCTGGGAGCTCTACGACGCGCTGCTGGCCCACCAGGACACGCTCACGCCGCTCGACATGCGCCGCTACGCAGAGCAACTGGGCCTCGACGTCGAGCGCTTCTGGGACGAGCTACGCCATCACGACTACGCGGCAAGGGTGGCAGAGGATGTGGCGGGCGCCGACGCCAGCGGCGTCTCGGGTACGCCGACGTTCTTCATCAACGGCCGCCGCCACCACGGCGCGTATGACGTCGACACGTTGACCGAGGCGGTACGCGCCACGCGCAGGCGCGCGGGACTGCTGGCTCACAGTTCGTAAATTGCCGATGGCCCCCGCGCGCGGGGGCATATCGACCGGCAGTCGTGCTGCAAGTAGAGTGGTCAAGGAAATGACACTTGTCCTCCTCACTGGCGCTACACGCGGCATCGGTCAGGCCGCCGCGATCGAGCTTGCCCGTCAAGGCGCCGAGCTCGCGCTCGTCGGGCGTGAGGCCGAGCGCGTGACGGCTGTTGCTATGCAGGCGAGAGCGGCCGGCGGCGGTGCGCCGGTGCATGAGCACGTCGCCGACCTGACGCTGATGAGCGATGTCCGCAAGCTTGCCGAGGAGGCGCGCTCGAGCTACGAGCACATCGATGTGCTGGCGAACAACGCAGGCGCACTGTTCGCTTCGCGCAAGGTCACATCAGAGGGCTTGGAGCGAACCTTCGCGCTCAACCATCTCGCGCCGTTTCTGCTGACTGCCCTGTTGCGCGATCGCCTGACCGGGGGCCGCGTAGTGACGACCGCGTCCGACGCGCACAAGTCCGGTCGGCTCGATCTCGAAGACCTGCAGTCCGAGAAGTCCTATGCGGCCATGCGTGTCTACGGCACTTCGAAGCTGTGCAACATCCTCTTTACGCGTGAGCTGGCCAAGCGCTCTCCAGAGCTGCACGCAAACTGTTTTCACCCCGGCGTGGTGCGAACGGGCTTTGGCAAGAACGAGAACGGCATCTGGAAGGTCTTGACGACTCTGGCCGGCCCCTTCTTTCGCTCGCCGGCACGCGGCGCCCGTTCGCTGATCTGGCTGTCGCTGTCCGATGAGACGGCTTCGCTCAACGGTGAGTACATAGAAAACGAGAAGGTGGCCCAGCCAAGCGCCCAGGCGCAGGACGAGGTGCTGGCCGAGGGCCTGTGGGAACGCAGCGCCGAGCTTGTAGGTCTGCCGGCCGACGCGCCCGCTTGACGGGCGCTGGGAGAGGCGGCTACGCCGCTGCACGCCGCACCCTACGCATCATCGATTCTTGGCATAGTGCAATGCAGAATATGTCCAGCCTGGTCGTCAAGCGGAGTACTTCCAGTCACTCGGATACGGTGAGATCGCTAGTCGAGGCGATCGAACTGCGTGGGCTTACGGTGTTCGCTCGGATCGACCACGCCGCGGCAGCGCGGGAGGCCGGGTTGGAGCTTGCCGAGGAGGAGGTCGTGCTGTTCGGGAGTCCGCGCGCCGGCACGCCGCTGATGGTGAGCGACCGGCAGATAGGGATCGAGCTGCCGTTGCGCATCCTGGTCTGGCGCGACGGGGCGGATGTGCTGCTTGCCTACAACGATCCCCGCAATTTGAGCGATGAATATGAAGTGGCCGAATATAGATCGACGCTCGAGCAGATGGCGAAGCTGCTCGAGGAGTTGGCGAGCGAGGCGGCGAGCTAGTCTCATAGCTGTGGCGAGCGTTGGCACTACCGGGGGGCAGTCCAGGAACCTGATCCTGGCGGCGATGATCTTCGCGGTCGCGATGACGTTCATCGACCAGACGATCGTCTCGATCGCCGCGCCGGAAATCCAGAAGGAGCTGAGCCTGACGAGCACCGGGACGCAGTGGGCGATCAATGCCTACCTGCTCTCGTTGGCTTCGCTGTTCGCCTTCGGCGGTCGCCTGGCCGACACGGTCGGTCACCGCAAGATGGTGACGCTCGGCGTGATCGTGTTCGCGGCGGCCTCGGCGATGTGCGGTCTCACTCCCAAGGGGAGCATCGCGGAGGCGTGGATCGTGACGTTCCGTGTAATCCAGGGCGCCGGTGGCGCGATCATGTTCCCGGCGGCATTGGCGATCGTGGTGCAGACCTTCGAGTTGCGCGAACGCGGCAAGGCGCTTGCGATCTTCTTCGGGATCGCGGGCGGCCTCACGGCGGTGGGCCCGATCCTCGGCGGCTATCTCACGCAGTGGACCTGGCGGGCGATCTTCTGGGTGAACATTCCTGTCGCCGTCATTGCCTTGATCCTGATCGTCATCTCAAAACCAAGGACTCAGCATCGACCGGCGCGCATGGACTACCGGGGTCTGGCATTGATCGTCTCCGGCGTCGCGCTGAGCGTGTTCGGCTTTCAGCAGTCCTCCACGTGGGGCTGGAGCGATCCTGCCACCGGGGCGTGCATCGCGATCGGCGCCGCGCTGCTGGTGGTGTTCTATTTCGTCGAGTTGCGCACCGTCTCGCCGCTGATCGAGATGAGCATCTTTCGCATCCGAGCGTTCCTGGTGGAGAACCTCGTGCTTGCCATCTCGATGTTGGTGTTCGTCCCGGTGTTCTTCTTCGCGAGCGAGTACGCCCAGATCGCGCTGGGCAAGTCACCCTCGGAGGCAGGTCTCTACATCCTGTACTTCTTCATCGGCTTCGTCATCGCCGCACAGATCGGCGGCCGGATGCTCGACAGAGTTGGGGGCAAGCGTCCAGTGGTGCTCGGCTGTGCGCTGAGCGCCGTTGGCTTCTGGCTGTGGGCGGGAAAGATCACCGACCTGAGCTTCAGCGCCCAGCAGTGGTACATCATCCTCGCCGGCGCTGGCATGGGGATGATGCTCGGCCCCGCCAGCACCGATGCGGTCAATCGCGCCTCCAGGCTCTCTTATGGCGAGGCGACGGGCATAACGCAGACGGTCCGCAACTATGCCGCCAGTCTCGGCCTTGCGATCCTCGGCACGATTCTGGTCTCGCAGATGCGCTCGCGCGTCACAACATCGCTGATCGCAAAGGGCGTGCCCAGCGCGCGGGCGCATGCTGAGGCGTCGAGCATCGCTCAATCTCGCGGCGGGGGTGGGAACATCGCGTCGATTCCCCACTTCGTGCAGCTCGACTTCGCCTATGCCACGCGCTCGGTGCTCTACGCGATGGCGGCGATCATGGCGGCGGCGGCGGTCGTGGCTTTCGTCGGATTGCGTGCGGGTTTGCAGGAGGAGGCGCTGAGTCCTGCGAGTGATTTTGACCAGCAACCGTCGAGTGGCACTGCGGGAGAGACGATCGGCAGTGCCTTCCCTGGGGCACCCGGCACTAGCTGATCAGGTTGACCAGGCCTTTGATAATCAGATAGACGCCGGCTGCCACGCATGCAAGCACCGCCAGCAGACGTCCGCGTCGCGTAAACCAGGCGTTGATCCGCTCGAGCGAGTCCGAGGCACGGGCAGGGAACAGCAATAGCGCCAGCATCGGCAGCTCGATCAGCCACAGCATCACCGCCACCGTGACCAGGAGACCGAGCAGCTTGCCACCGGTCGAGAGCTTCGCGTCGGAGACCTCCTTGACCGCGGCGATGTAAATCGGCGAGGGCAGCACATAGAGCGTGATGCCGAGCACGAACGCCAGTCGCGTGCTCTGCAGATACCGATCGATCTTGGATGTGCCCTTCGGCTTCTCTGGAGGCGGTTGCTTTCGGCGCAGGTAGACAGCGAATCCCAGCAACAACACGCCGAAGCCCAGGTCGAGTGCGGCGCTTGGGGTCAAATGGTGCGGTCCGGTGGCGCCCACTTCGTCCAGCAGGAACAGCACGATGGTGCCGACCGTATAGGTGATCGCAGCCGCGGCCAGCACGAAGGCGAGTACTCGCGAGCGCACCTGTGAGCCTCGACCGAGGGCGATGACCGCCAGTACCGCCGGTGGGTAGATGGAGGCGGCGAGCGCCAGGGCTAGAGCTTGGGGTGGCATCTCAGCTGGACGTCGTCGGGTGTGGCGCTTTCGCGCTCAGTCGGTATTGGCCACCTTCAATTGCTGCTCGCCCACGCGTATCGTGTCGCCGCGGCGCAACTGACGCCCGCGGCGCGTCTCGCGCTCGTCGTTGACCAAGACCGACTGAAGCGCAAGGAACTCTTTTGCTTCGCTACCGCTGTCGATGATCCCAACGAGCTTGAGCAGCTGACCGAGCCTGATCGTCTCATCGCGAATCTGAACCTCGCGCTCCATCGGATGAATCTATCGAGGGCGCTCAAAACAAGCTCTGTTGGGAGTCCCCTTGGGAGTCGCCCGGTGGGGGCGGCGAGGCGGCACGTGGGCCGGCCAATCTTCTGAATCCACTCTCGGTTCCCGGAAGACGCACGAGGCCGGCCAGACGCTTGCGTTCATCCGCGGGCGCATAGGCGCCGCGTGCATAGAGGCTCTCGTAGCGTCTCACCAGCTCCGGGCGTTGAGTACGCAGCCAGTCCATGAACACGTCCTTGACCTCGCCGCGCAAGTGCAAGGCAACTCCCCCGATGCTTCTCGCGCCGGCCTCGATCGCACCCTGCAACAGTGGCTCGAGCTGCTGGGGACTGTCGTTGATACCGGGCATCAGCGGCGCGATCAAGACGCCCGTCGAGATGCCGGCACGATTGAGCTCCGCGACCGCCTCCAGGCGGGCGCGGGGATTTGGGGTATGAGGCTCGGTGGCGCGCCAAGCACGCTCGTCGAGTGTCGGGATCGACAAGCTCGCGCTGATCGCGGTGCGCTCGGCGATCTGCAGCATCAACGGCAGGTCGCGCAGCAGGAGGGGCGACTTTGTGAGCACAGAGCAGGGATTGCCGGCCCCGTCGGCGACGTCGCGCAGCGCTTCCCAAATGCCCACCATCAGCCGGTAGCGGCCCTCGACCCACTGATAGGGGTCGGTATTCGTGCCCAGTGCTACGTGCTCTCGCTTCCACGATGGACGCGCAAGCTCCCGGCGTAGTACCTCAGGCGCGTTGACCTTGACGACGATCTCGCGCTCGAAGTCGCGCCCGGCGTCGAAGCCCAGATAGCGGTGCGTGGGTCGGGCAAAGCAATAAACACATGCGTGACTGCATCCCCGATAGGGATTGATCGTCCAGCTGAACGGCATGCGCGAACGAGCCGGGACACGGTTGAGTACCGAGCGAGCACGAACCTCGTAAAAGCGTGTATCGAGTGCGTCGGGTGCGTCGAAATGGCGTACGACGGCCTCGTCGCGGTAGCCGGGCAGGCGGCGCTGCTCGTCCGCCTCCTCGGTCAGATTGCTCCAGCGCACGAACATATGTTCGCACAGGCATCGGCGTCGCGAGATTGGGGGTTGAACACGCGCGCTTGGGGGCATACCCGGCGCTATGACATATGGAACCTCACTCTTCCTGATCGCGGTTGGCGCGATATTGCGGTACGCGGTAACGGCCACAGTCACTGGCATCAACTTGCAGACGGTCGGCCTCGTGCTGATCATCGTTGGTGTCGTTGGCCTGCTGTTCTCGCTGCTGTGGTTTGGCGCTTGGGCCAGCAGGCGAGGGGTTGCGCCGGTCGAACGCGAAGTGCGCGGCCGCGACAGCTACTAGGGGCCTCGGCTCCCTAGCATCGCGTCCTCGCGCGACACGAACTACTGGGGAGCGCCTCCCCCAGTAGATGGCCTCCCGGGCATTCAATGCCCGGGAGGCTTCTACGCGCTCGTCCTCTCCCGTCCTCCCCTTTTCCTGTCTGTCCCCAGCAGACAGGAAGCTCCTCGACCATCACCGGAATGGGATGCGATTCGCGCGGGATCGCCTCCCATTCGAGGGTGACGGTCGCTATTTCTTCGGGCAGGGAACCTTGATGCTGACCGTCGAGGTTTCCCCGCTGAGGTATTTGAGTTCGGTCTTGGCTGGGAAGCCGCCCTTCGGGCACTTCTTTGGGACGGTGCCGTAGGAGATCAGCTTTTTGCCCTGCATGAAGGCGGCGCCGACCCTGATCTTGATCGACAGCACCGAGGCATAGGGAGCTCCGGGTACCGTCGAGACGAGCGGCACAACCGCTGTCAGCTTCTGCGAGAAGGGGTTGGACGCGCCCGAGAACCTGCCGGTCGAGAGGACTTCAAGCACGGCCGGTTCCCGACCTTCGGTGAAGAAGGCGATGTTGCCGCCAGGCGTGAAGAAAGCCTGTACGGTCGCTTTCTCCTGCACGCGCGTGCCGCCGAAGCTGACCACGCCGAGCACTTCGCCCTTTGGGCTGGCAACCGACTTTTTCGGGCAGTTCTGTACTTCATGGCTTTCGAGGACCGCATTTGAGCAGGTCGCAAAGCCCTGGGGGTGTAGCTTGGTGCCGGACGGCAGGTACACCACAACCCCTGTCAGCGGTGAGGGAAAGCCACCGTATTCAGTGCCGCTGATCGTCATTTGCGCTTCCACAGACGCTCCAGCGCCAAGGATGTTGCCTGTTTTGGGGTAGGACCCGCCTTTGGGTGAGGCCGGATTCTTGAGGACAGGCAGGATCTTCGCTTTGACAGTCACTAGCGGAGCCGCGAATGCGGCCGCCGGTAGACTTACGGCGGCGATCGCCAGACAGACTAGGCCCACGAGGAGGCTGAGTGTGTGGGAGCACCCGTGGCGATGGGCTAGTCGATGGTTCCGCGCGCGTCGTGCGGGCGGCTGTGGATCGCCGGTGCGACTGTGGGCTGCGGTCAGGTTGGCGTGCTCGAATCTGGCCATGTCATATCTCCTTGGGGTGGTGCTGCCTAATTCCCTTAACAGGTTTCATACGCCCAAGTAGCGGTTGCAACTATTGGCTTCGCATGTCCAAGCGGCAGCTGCTTCGCATGTCCAGCAGCCCTTGAACCTATTTGCCGGGTGAGCCCAGCTCGGCTAACGTCGCGTCGATGAGTGCCAATACATCAGAGGACGAGCGACTGGAGAGTCTCGGCATCCTGCGCCTGCGGGCCGAGAACCCGGGTCCGCTCACGATGTCGGGCACCAACAGCTGGGTGGTGGGCCACAATCCGGCTTGGGTCGTCGATCCGGGCCCCGAACTGGCGGCTCATCTCGAGCGCCTGACTACTGCGCTTGAACAACGCGGGGGACTGGGAGGGATCGCGCTCACCCACGACCACATCGATCACTCCGAGGCAGTGGCAGCGCTGCGCGAGCGCTTTCCCGCGCCGCTTGCCGCCGGTCGTGGCGGCGCCGATGTCGAGCTGACCGACGGAGTGCGTTTTGGGCCTTTCGAGGCGCTTTACACGCCCGGCCACGCACCCGACCATTTTGCTCTGATAGCAGGCAGAGCATGCTTTGCCGGCGACGCGATTCTCGGGGAAGGCAGCGTATTCGTAGCTCCCGACCCAGGAGCGCTCGCCGGCTATCTGAATGGCCTGCGGCGACTGCAAGAACGTCATCTCGACGTTCTCTGCCCAGGCCACGGTCCGCCGATCTGGACACCTCGTGAGCGCATCGGCGAATACATCGAGCACCGCCTCGACCGCGAGCGTCGTCTGCTCGCGGCGATCGCCGAAGGTCGCCGCGGGGAGCAGGCGCTGCTGGACGCCGCATGGTCGGATGTGCCCGAGCAGTTGCGCCCGCTTGCGGCGATCACGCTGGCCGCGCATCTGGACAAGCTCGCCGAAGAGGGTCGGCTACCGGTACCGTTCGTCCGATGAGCGTTCACGTGGAAGAGTGCCGGCATCGCGAGAGCTGCCCAGCAGAGGTCGGTGCCTGCGCGATGAGCGCTCGAGAGCCTGGGTCGGCCGATGGCGTAAGCGCAACTCGAAGGTTCGTGCCCGCTCAATGAGCAGCCCTTCCTCGAGCGCTCCGGAAGCGGGAGCCGCCGAAGCACCGGAAGTCGCCGACGCACCGGCCGTGCAGCCCCCAGGCTCGACCATCCCAGCCCCAGCTCAAGACTCGCCGTTTCCACCGATCGCCGACTACGGCTTCCTCTCCGATTGCCACACAGGCGCCCTGGTGGCCTCCGACGGGGCGATCGAGTGGATGTGCCTGCCGCACTTCGACTCCGCTTCGGTGTTCGCCGCGATGCTCGACCGCGGCGCCGGCAGCTTCCGGGTCGGGCCGTACGGCATGTACGTGCCCGTCGGCCGGCGCTACCTGCCAGGCACCAACGTGCTCGAGACGACCTGGATGACGCCCCAGGGGTGGCTGCGCGTGGTGGATGCGCTTACGATCAGCGACTGGCACGACGTGAAGCGCGGTAGCACCCACACGCGTCCGCCCACCGACTTCGACGCCGACCACCTGCTCGTGCGAATCGTCGAATGCATCCAGGGTCAGGTACAGGTGGAGATGGTGTGCGAGCCGATGCTCGACTACGGCTCCACCGCGGCACAGTGGAGTCACGTCGAAGACGAGTACGGCCACGGCCTAGATGCAAGCAACGAGCGCACGGCGTTTCGCCTGTTCAGCGATACGCGCATGGGTATCGAGGGCAATCGCGCGCACTCGCGCCACACGATGGCTGAGGGCGAGAAGCGCTTCTGCGCGATCTCCTGGACCAAAGAGCTGCGCGGCCCGCGCACGGTCGAAGAAGCAGAGGCGCGGATCGACCGCACGAGCCACTTCTGGCGTACCTGGCTGGCCGAAGGCAACTACCCAGACCACCCGTGGCGCGCGCACCTGCAGCGCTCGGCGCTCACGCTGAAGGGCCTCACATTCATGCCCACCGGCGCGCTTGTGGCGGCTCCGACCACCTCGCTGCCCGAGACGCCGCGCGGCTCGCGCAACTGGGACTACCGCTACTGCTGGATGCGCGACGCGTCCTTCACGCTGTGGGCTCTGCATGCGCTGGGCCTGGACTGGGAGGCTGACGATTTCATCCAGTACGTCGCTGACATGGAGCGCAACGAGGACGGGTCCTTGCAGATCATGTATGGGATCAAGGGCCAAAAGGACCTGAGCGAGTCCACGCTCGATCACCTCAAGGGCTACGAGGGCGCGCGCCCGGTGCGGATCGGTAACGGTGCCTATAACCAGCGCCAGAACGACGTGTACGGCGCCGTGCTCGACTCGGTCTACCTGCACTCCAAGCGTCGCGATCACATCCCCGAGCGGCTGTGGCCGGTGCTGGTCGACCAGGCCGAATGCGCAGCGCGCGTGTGGAAGGAACCCGACCAGGGGATCTGGGAGGCGCGCGGCGAGCCACGCCACTACGTGTCCTCGAAGCTGATGTGCTGGGTCGCGTGCGATCGCGCCGCGCGGCTCGCCGAACGGCGCGGCGAGGAGGAGCACGCCGAGCGCATGCAGGGGATCGCCGAGGAAATCAAGGGCGACATCCTCGAGAAGGGCGTCGACGAGCGGGGCGTGTTCCGCCAGCACTACGACACCGACGCGCTCGACGCCTCCAATCTGCTGATCGTGTTGATGCGCTTCCTGCCGCCCGACGACGAGCGTGTGCGAGCCACCGTCATGGCGATCCGCGACGAGCTGACCGAGAACGGCTTGGTCCTGCGCTACCGCACGGAGGAGACCGACGACGGCCAGAGCGGTGAGGAGGGCACGTTCCTGATCTGCTCGTTCTGGCTCGTCTCGGCCATGTGTGAGATCGGCGAGCACATGCACGCCCGGCGCCTGTGCGAGCGACTGCTCGGCTACTCATCCGAGCTGGGCCTGTACGCGGAGGAGCTCGAGGCCTCCAGCGGCCGGCATCTAGGCAACTACCCGCAGGCGTTCACGCACCTGGCGCTGATCAACGCCGTCACGCACGTGATGGGCACGATTCAGCGCTCTTGATTGCGCCGTTCGGGCGCGGCCCGCGCTCTGGACAGACGCTTGTTGTGTGGTTTCTGGCGGCCGGCGCTTGCAAGTGCGCCAATCAGCGCACAGAAGGCGCTCAGGCGTATCCCGGCTCGCCCGGCAGCACCACGCGCGCGACCTCGCCGTCGAACCACACCTTCGGCTGCACCGGCAGCACCTCGCGGCCCCGCGCGTACTCCAATAGCTCGGCCACGCTCGAAAACACCCCAAGCTGCTCCAGGTGCTTGATCGTAGGGAAGACGAGCAGGATCTCCTCGCGCCCATACGCCTCGAGTGCCCCTTGCGGCGTGAACCAGCCTTGATCGACGCACTCCTGGCCATCGACCACAGGCTCCTGCCCTTCAGGCAGCTCCCCCAGGAAGAAACGGGTGTCGAAGCGGATGGACACCTCCTCGGGTGTGATCCAGCGCGAGAATTCCACGAGCGCGGCTGGGTCGGCAAGTGTGATGCCAGCCTCCTCTGCGAGCTCCCGCGCAGCCGCTGCACGATGCGCGTCGGTGCCGCCTGCACCTGGCGCTGAAGGGTCGCCGGCATCCACCGCGCCACCCGGAAACACCCATACACCGCCCATGAACCTGGCCTGCTCGGTGCGCTTGACGAGCAGCACCTCCAGCGCCTGCGCTGCGCCGCGCAGCAGGATCACGGTGGCGGCCTGTCGCGGTGGCGTCGCCTCGCCAAGATTGAGTCCCTGGCCGGGCTCTTGTGTGGAGGCGAGGTTGAGCGTCTGTCCAGGCCCGCTGTGGCGGTCGAGCTCGAGCTCCTGCCCAACCTCCTCCTCGCCGTTAGGGGTCGAGCTGCTCATACCAAGGACCCTACCGCCAGGTAGTCTTACGTGCATGAGCGTGACCCAAACCCTGCAACGCTGGATCTGCGAGTCCTGCGGCTACATCTATGACCCGGAGGAGGGCGACCCCGACGGGGGCATCCCCGCCGGCACCGCCTTCGAGGACATCCCCGACACGTGGTTCTGCCCGGTGTGTGGGGCGCGTAAGCGGGACTTCACCCTTTACGAGGATTGACACGCTGACCGACTGGGCCGAGCTTCAGGAGCTCGACAGGCGGCACGTGTGGCACCCATACTCGCCGCTGCCAGGCGAGCGACAGCTGCCGGTGGTCTCCGCCGAGGGTGTGCGTCTGCGCCTGGCCGACGGGCGCGAGCTGATCGACGGCATGTCCTCGTGGTGGTGTGCGATCCACGGCTATCGCCACCCGGCTTTGGACGCGGCCGTGCGCGAGCAGCTGGAGCGCATGGCCCATGTGATGTTCGGTGGACTGACGCACGAGCCGGCTGTGCGTCTTGCCGAGCGGCTGGTTGAGATCGCACCGGATGGCTTGCAGCATGTGTTCTTCGCCGACTCCGGCTCGGTGTCGGTGGAGGTGGCGATCAAGATGGCCTTGCAGTATCAGCGTGCCGTGGGCCATCCTGAGCGCAGCCGCCTGCTCACGATTCGTGGCGGCTACCACGGCGACACGTTTGGGGCGATGGCGGTCTGCGACCCGGTTGGCGGGATGCACTCCATGTTCAGCGATGTGCTGGCCGAGCACGTCTTCGCCGAGCGTCCACCCGACGGCTTCGATGTTTCACTGGACGAGGCATGGGCAGAGGACGTGGCCGCCCTGTTCGCCCGTCATGCCCACGAGCTGGCGGCAGTGATCGTCGAGCCCGTCGTCCAGGGTGCCGGCGGAATGCGCTTTCACTCGCCCGCCTGTGTATCCCTGTTGCGAGATTTGTGTGACAAGCACGAACTTCTCCTCCTCCTGGACGAGATTGCGACCGGCTTCGGGCGCACGGGCTCGATGTTCGCCTGTGAGCATGCGCAAGTCGCCCCCGACATCATGTGTGTCGGCAAGGCGCTCACCGGCGGCTATATGACGCTCGCGGCAACGCTCTGCACGAGTGAGGTTGCGCAGGCGATCTCGGCGGGAGAGGGCGGCGCGCTGATGCACGGCCCTACTTTCATGGCCAATCCGCTGGCTTGTGCGGTTGCGCTGGCTTCGCTCTACTTGCTTGCCGATGGCGACTGGCCGGAGGATGTGGCACGGATCGAACGTGGTCTGCGCGCTGGGCTCGGGCCGGCGCGCAAGTTGCCGGGGGTCCTCGACGTGCGTGTGCTGGGTGCGATTGGCGTGGTGCAGTTGGAGCACGAGGTCGACGTTGCCGCCGCAACGGCCACAGCGGTCGAGCACGGCGTTTGGCTGCGACCGTTTCGCGACCTGATCTACACGATGCCGCCGTATGTGATCGAAGACGACGATCTTGCCCGCGTGACTGACGCGATTACGGCCGCGGTCGCCGGTTGAGGATCGTCGGTTGAGTTCCGCCAGACGTAGGATTAGACTGTTGGGCGGCTAGTGCACTGATCGCTGAGTTCAGTTGCCTCCTGAGGGGCCCGGGCGACCGGGCCCTCTCCGGTTAATCGTTCCCCGGCGGTCGCCGGGGCCGTCTGAGCTGCGACCGCCGGGGTGCTCTGCTATCTAGTCAGCCGGTCGATGACCAACAACGCGACGAGCAGTGCGATGGCTAGCGCAGATACTGCTGAGTTCATTGCAACTCCTTTCTCCGGGGGTACGACCCCGGAACCGCCCGGAGAGGAGATGCGTCGGCAACGTCTGGCCAGCCATACGCCGACCTTACGTATCGCTTGGGACGAAACTTGGTCCCGACAGCCATTCGCGCCATGGCAAATGACCTCCTGCCCTTGCAAACTCGGCGATATCGGTGCCCGAGATTTCTTCGAGCACCGCGACTTTCACCCCGCCAAGTCGTGTAATCGTCGTGCGGTTGGACTGTTGCATCTGTGACGGCTCACTCGGCCAGGGAGTGAGCACGACAGCTGCAACGTCAAGTTTTGCGTCTCTGGCTGCCTCGATCGTCAGCAGCGTATGGTTGATAGTGCCGAGGCCAGGTGACGCGGCGATCAGCAACGGCAGAGCCAACTCGACGGCGAGATCGCGCACGGTGAAATCCTCGGCGAGGGGTACGAGCAGGCCGCCGACGCCCTCCACGATCAGCGTCTCGCCGGTCTTTGTATTTGCTTTCGCGTACTCGACCAGTGCGACGGCGTCAATCGGCTTGCCCGCGAGCGACCCGGCTAGGTGGGGTGACACAGCCTCTCCGAAGCGCAGCGGCGCGACCTCCTCAGGTGTCATCTCAGCGGCGAGTGCCAGCAACTCGTGGTCTGGCGGCCACTGGCCTGGAGGCTCGGCGAGCCCAGTGACGACGGGCTTGTAAGCGCGCACCTGCTCTCCCGCACTTCGCATCGCTGCGAGCAGCGCGGCGCTCACAATCGTCTTGCCGACGCCGGTGCCGGTGCCGGTTACGAATAGCCCAGGCACGACATGCAAACGCTAAGCGACCCGGGCGAGCCGTTGCCTGCCGGTGGGTCGCGAGCCGAGCGTTGTCGGATCGAGACCCACTTCGCGCGTTGCTTCGACCAGGCTCTTGGCTGCATCGCGCAGCTCAGTTGCCGTGTGTGAGGCCATTACGGCGAGCCGCAACCTGGAGGTGCCTTCCGGTACGGTCGGGGGCCGGATCGCCTGTGCGAACACGCCACGCTCAAGCGCACCCTGACAGAGGCGCATCGCCGCCTCGCTGTCACCGACGACGAGCGGCACGATGTGCATGTCGCTGCGCTGCACCGCAAAGCCTCGTTCGGCGAGTGCTCCGCGCAGCGTGCGCGCCGCCTCGTGCAAATGCGATACCCGCTCGGGCTCGGCTTCGAGCAGCTCCAGCGCCGCCAACGCGCCGGCGACCGAGGGCGGGGAGGGGGCGGTCGAGAAGATCAGCGGGCGGGCGGTGTTGATCAGGAGCCGCACCATCTCCTCGCCTGCACATGCATAGGCGCCGTAGGAGCCGAGCGCCTTTCCGAGAGTGCCGATCAGGACATCGATCTTGCCTTGCAGCCCGGCTTGGGCGACGGCTCCGCGTCCGCCCTCTCCGAGCGCGCCGGTGGCGTGCGCCTCGTCCACGATCGTCCGTGCATCGTGTTCATGCGCCAGCTCCACGATCCGCGCCAGCGGCGCCACGTCCCCATCCATCGAGAAGACCGAATCGCTCACGATCACACGCCGACCTTTGCCACCGTGCCCGCGCAGACAGCTCTCCAGATGATCGGTGTCGAGGTGGCGGTAGACGACCACCTCGGCACGCGAGCTGCGGCAGCCGTCGACGATCGAGGCATGGTTGAGCTCATCGGAGAAGATCGTGTCGCCGGCCCCGGCCAGCGCGCCGATCGTGCCAAGGTTGGCAAGGTAGCCCGATCCAAACAGCAGACATCCCTCGCTGCCCTCGAATGAGGCGAGTCGCTGCTCGAGCTCGCGATGGATGCTCATCGTGCCCGACACCAGTCGCGAGGCTCCAGTCCCGACGCCGAGCCGCATCGCCGCATCGGCAGCGGCCTGGCGGACCTGGGGATGATCGGCCAAGCCGAGGTAGTTGTTCGAGCACAACAGCAGGACCGGCTCGTCGTCGAGCAGCACGCGTGGCCCCTGCGGTCCAGAGACCGTCCGCAGTCGGCGATCCAAGCCGAGTCGCTTCAGCTCACTCAAGCGTTCCTCGATCTCGTTCATGGCTGGTGCTCGAAGAAGATCATCGCGGTGTCGCTCGCATCTCGCCGTCCCGCTCGCAAGCGCGGCGCGGCGCGTCAATCTCCCCAGCCGGCAGGCACCGCGTTGCGCGCACCGTCGGGTCGCGGCGGCACGGCACGCTTGGCCTTGAAGCGTAGCTGCGTCGAGGGGTCCCACATACGGATCTCGAGACCCTCCTGTGCGGGGGCCTGTTCGTCGCTGCTGCCCAGCAGTTGCTCGACAACATCCGGCGTCTCGCCGTCCAGCCAGCCAGAGCGGTTGTCGGGGCGTGGGTTGGCGCCATTGTCGCTTTGGCGAGCAACGTTCAGGCCAAGCTCCTCGAACATCCCGCGGTCTTCCTCTGGGCTCGATCCGAGCGTCGTGAGGAAATTGCCCATCATCACTCCGTTGAGCCCGGCCTTGACCGCAAGCGGCTGCAGCTCGCCGAGGTTCTCGACGCGCCCGCCGCAAAGACGGAAAAGCGCCTCGGGCAGGATCAAGCGGAAGATCGCCACCCACTTGACCGCCTCCCATGGATCGATGTACTCGCGGTCGCCGAACTTCGTGCCGGGTCGTGGGTTAAGCAGGTTGATCGGCACGCTCGTCGGGTCGATCGCCGCCAGCTCGAAGGCCATCTCCACGCGCTGTTCGCGGCTCTCGCCGAGGTTGAGGATGCCACCGACGCAGGTCTCGAGGCCCGCCTCGCGCACCGCCTGGATCGTGCGCAGCCGTCCCTCGTAGCGCACGGTGCTCGAGACTTCGTCGTAGTAGCTCTCAGCCGTCTCCACGTTGTGGTGCACGCGCTGGATACCGGCCTCCTTGAGCGCCTTGGCGCGCGCGGGCGACATGTGCCCGACCGATGCGCAGCGCTTCAGATTGGTCTTCTCGGCAACCAGCTTCGCCCCTTCGAGGATCTTCTCGAAGTCGCGCTTTGACAGGCCCTGTCCCTGAGTGACCATGCAGAAGCGATGAGCGCCGGCGGCCTCGGCGGCGCGCGCGTGTTCGAGGATCTGCTCGGGGTCCATCATCGCGTGCAGGGGTGTCTCTGCCTCGGCGAAGCGCGACTGCGCGCAGAAGCCGCAGTCCTCGGCACAGCCGCCAGACTTGGCGTTGACCAGCGAGCACATGTCGGTCGAGTCGGAGAAGCGCTCGACACGAGCCGCCCAAGCGCGCTCGACGAGCGCTTCGATCTCGGCGTGGTCCTCGAGCTGGCCGAGCTGGAGCGCTTCCTCGCGAGTTATCAGCGGCGGCATCTGCGGCGACCTCCGGTCATTTCATGCTTGGAACGTAAGGGACGTGCCGAGACAGTATCCGAATAGGCTCAAAGCCATGATCGAGGAGATCCTGCCCGCCTGCGTGGTGGCCGTCGAGGCGGGCGACGATCGCGCTGAGGCGGCGCCCTACCCGGAGGAGGAGGCGCTGCTCGGGGACGCGGTCGAGAAGCGCCGGCGCGAGTTTGCCACCGGGCGCATGTGCGCTCGCTCGGCGTTGCAAAAGCTCGGCTTCCCGGCCTCCGCGATTCTGCGTGGCCCTCGCGGCGAGCCGCTGTGGCCCGCGGGTGCGGTGGGCAGCATCACCCACTGCGACGGCTACCGGGCAGCAGCCGTTGCGCGATCGAGTGAGATCGTCACTGTCGGGATCGACGCCGAGCCTCACGCGGAGCTGCCGGAGGGCGTGTATGAGCAGATTGCCCGCCCTGAGGAGCTCGTGCTGCTGCGCCGGCTGCGGTCCGAGTGGACCGCAGTGCACTGGGACCGGCTGTTGTTCAGCGTAAAGGAGTCCGTTTACAAGGCGTGGTTTCCACTGGCGGCACGCTGGCTGGGCTTCGAGGACGTCTCGGTCTCGTTGGAGGCGGGCACGCACAAGTTCGTCGCTCGGCTGTTGGCGCCCGGGCCGATGCCGGCTCTCGCGGATGGCCCACCGGATCGATTCTTCGGTGGCTGGACAATTGGGGAGGGCCTGGTGCTGACGGCCGTCGTCGCTGCTGCGCGAGCGCCCACGACCTGAACGCCCCGCGCGAGGCCGCTTGGGCTAAAGCTAGACGCCGCGCCAGCGCGCCGGGCGTTTCTCGGCGAAGGCCTTCATGCCCTCGCGCATGTCCTGTGAGGCAAAGGAGGCACGGCGCAGCTCGATCAGCTCCGCCTCGATCTCGGCGGAGAGGCCGTCGCGCGCGTCGAGCAGCGCGGCGATCACGCGCTTGTTGCCGGTCTGGGAGAGCGGCGCGTTGCCGGCGAGCTCGGCAGCGAGATCCAGCGTGGCAGCGTCGAGCTGCTCTGCTGGCACCACCCGATTCACGAGCCCCCACTGCAGGCCGACGTCCGCCCCGATGTAGCGCCCGAGCAGGAACAGCTCGCGCGTTCGTGAGGCGCCGATCGCGTCGATGAAGCGGCGTAGGCCGGTGTGCGAGTAGACGAGCCCCAGCTTGGCCGGAGGCATCCCGAGCTTGATCTCAGCTCTGGCCACGCGCAGGTCACACGCGAGTGCAAGCTCCAGCCCGCCGCCGATCGTGTGCCCCGGCAGCGCGGCGAGCGTGGGATAGGGAAAGGCTTCGAGCGCTTCGAGCGCTTCGGTGAAGGGATGTGCCACGAGTGCCTCGGCACGCTCCTCGAACTCCTCGTCCGGGATCTCGCCGATGTCATAGCCGGCGGAGAACATGCCGTGGGCGCCGGTCACGATCACACAGCGCGTCGGCGTCCGGTCCGTCGTGGCGACGCGGGAGGCCAGCTCGGAGAGCGTGGCTGTGATTGCGTCGAGGATCGGATGGTCAAGCGCGTTGCGCTTGGCGGGGTTTGAGATCGTCAGACGGACGACGCCATCGGCCGGCTCGTCTACGAGCAGTTCGCCCATCCCTACTCCAACACGACGAGTGTGTCGCCCTCGTTGACGGCTTGGCCCTCCTCGCAGAGGATCTGGACGACCTTGCCCGCGTCTTCGGCCTCAACGGGCATCTCCATCTTCATCGACTCGAGGATCGCAACGGTGTCGCCCTCCTCGATCTCATCGCCCACGGCGCACTCGATCTTCCAAACCGTGCCGGTGATGTGAGCCTCTACCTCAGCCACGCTGAACCTCCGAGAATGCCGATGTCGATAACAGCGGGGACAATACCCGCCGTGGCCAATCGATCATGACCTCGGATGTCTTCGTGATAGTTGCCGCCTACAACGAGGCCGACCGCATCGCGGCAACGCTTGCCGCGCTGGCCGAAGCGTTCCCGGGCGCCTCGCTATGGGTCGCCGATGACGGGTCTTCCGACGGAACGGGACCCGTTGCTGAAGCCGCGGGCGCCACGGTCGTGCGTAGCGAGCGGATGATTGGCAAGGGCGGAGCGGTAACGCTCGCGGCGCGTCGGGCGCTGGAGGAGATAGGTCGCAGGAGGCTGAGCAACTCCGAAAGCGACGATGCCCCCCCCGCGCGCGCGGGGCATCGTCCTCACGAGGTGCATCCTCCCGACGAAGGCCATCGTCCCGGGCGTGAGCCTATTGCCGTGCTGTGCGACGGAGATCTAGGGGAGTCGGCGGCACGACTGGGTCCGCTTGTGGAGGCTGTGCACAAGGGCGAGGTAGATCTCGCGGTGGCAGCTTTCTCCAAGCGCGTCGGCGGCGGCTTCGGACTGGCGATCGGGTTTGCCCACTGGGCAATCCGCCGGCGCTGTGGCCTGGAGCTCCGAGCGCCCATCTCGGGACAGCGAGCGCTGAGAGCCCAGACACTCACTGAAGTGCTGCCGTTTGCCCACGGTTTCGGCATGGAGATCGGCATGACAATCGACGCCGCGCGGGCGGGCGCACGCGTGGGGGAGATCGATTTGGACTTGGCCCACCGCGCCACCGGCAGGACACTGGGGGGGTTCCTTCATCGTGGTCGTCAGCTGATCGACTTCGTGCGCGTCTATATGTCCAGGAGATAGGGTCGCGCCACGATGATTCTGGCCATCGACCAAGGCACGACGGGCACGACCTGCATCGTGTTCGACGAGCAGGCTGAGCCGACTGGCCGCGCCTATCGCGAGTTCACCCAGCATTTCCCGCGGCCGGGATGGGTCGAGCACGACGCGCGGGAGATATGGGAGGTGACGCAAGCGGTCGCGGGCGAGGCGCTCGCCGATGCCGAAGTCCGTCCTGGGGAGCTGATCGCGGTGGGCATCACAAACCAGCGCGAGACGGTGTGCGTGTGGGACCCGGCAACCGGTGAGCCGTTGCACAGAGCGATCGTGTGGCAGGACCGCCGCACGGCCGAGCGCTGCGAGGAGCTGCGGGCCGCCGGTCACGAAGAGCTCGTGCGCGCGCGCACGGGGCTCGTGCTCGACCCATACTTCTCGGGCACGAAGATCGAGTGGCTGCTGCGCAACGTCGAGGGGCTGCGCGAGCGAGTGCAAGCAGGGCGCGCGGTGTTCGGCACGATCGACGCGTGGCTCATCTTCAAGTTGTGCGGCGAACATGTGACAGACCAGTCGAACGCCTCGCGCACGATGCTCTATGACATCGCCGCCGGCCGTTGGGCCCCGGAGTTGCTGGCGCTGCTCGACATCCCTGAGCGAGCCTTGCCGCGCGTAAGTGCGAGCGCGGCGGGAGGATCTACGATAGGCGCGAGTCCAGCGGGCGGGAACACCGCAGCCACGTTCGGCATGACCCGACCCGAGGCGTTGCACGGTCACGCCGTGCCCGTTGCCGGAGTGGCGGGCGACCAGCAGGCGGCTCTATTCGGTCAGGCGTGCGTCGACCCTGGCATGGGCAAGAACACGTATGGCACCGGCTCGTTCGCACTGCTCAACACGGGCTTCACGGTGCCACCTCCGCAGCCCGGCCTGCTGAGCACGGTCGCCTGGGGCATCGGCGGCGCGACCACGTACGCGTTGGAGGCCTCGATCTTCGTGACGGGCGCCGCCGTGCAGTGGCTGCGCGACGGTCTCGGCGTGATCGAGCAGGCGAGCGACACGGAGGCGCTTGCCGCCTCGCTTGAAGGCAACGACGGCGTGTATTTCGTGCCGGCTCTGACGGGGCTCGGCTCGCCGCATTGGGACCCCCACGCGCGCGGCACGATCGTCGGACTCACGCGCGGCACGGGCCGAGCGCATCTGGCTCGCGCGAGCCTGGAGGCGATCGCCTACCAGAGCGTGGATGCGCTGCGGGCGATGGACGAGGTCTCGCGAGAGCCGCTCAGCGAGCTGCGCGCCGACGGCGGCGCCAGCGCCAACGCGTGGCTGATGCAGTTCCAAGCGGACGTGCTCGGCGTGCCGGTGGTGGTCCCCGAGATCGCGGAGACGACAGCGCTAGGGGCCGCCTACCTGGCCGGTGTGGGGGTTGGCGCTTGGACGGTCTCTGACGTGCGCGACGGTTGGCGCGAGGGCGCGCGCTATGAGCCGCGGATGGGAGCCGACGAGCGTGAAACCTTGCTCGCTGGTTGGGCCGAGGCGCTTGCTCGCGCAAGGCGGTGATTGCTGTTCGACCGGCGCATGCGCCGGTCGCGGGGCCGCACATGTGCGGCCCCGTCCGGGTCGTGCATGCACGACCCGGCCTGACGGTGCATGCACCGTCAGGGACAGCGCCGCATGCGGCGCTGTCTTCTAAAGAAGGACGAGTGAGGAGGGACGCGTAACTTTGCCGCGCCGGCGACGTAGAGCAGTTAGATGAGCGAGCTTGCGCCGATGCGCGAACAGGTCTACGCCGACCCGCGCCCCAAGGAGTACTTCGACCGCTTCCACGAGCGCGCACGCACACGCGAACCGGACTGGGCATATGAGGCGTCGCGTCTGCTGACCTCGCTGTATGCCTACACGTTCTTCCGCGCGCGCCCGATCTCGACCGAGAAGGTGCCTGGCTCGGGAGCAGTGATCCTCGCGCCCAACCACTTCAGCTTCATGGACCACTTCCTGATGGGCTGCTACATCCGCCGCAAGGTGCGCTTCATGGCCAAGTCACAGCTGTTCAGCGGCCCGATGCAGTTCATCTACACCCACGGCGGCGTCTTCCCGGTGCGCCGGGGAGCGCGCGACGAAGAGATGTTCGTCACCGCCAAAGCGATTCTGAAGCGCGGGGGAGCGATCACGATGTACTGCGAGGGGGGCCGCTCGCGCGACGGCAAACTGGCCGAGCACGCCAAGGCGGGTATCGGGCGCATCGCCCTGGAAACAGGCGCGCCGATCGTGCCGATCGCAATCCACGGCTCGAGCAAGATCCGCAACTGGAAGCGCTTGCAATTCCCGAAGGTGACCGTGCAATACGGCGATGCGATGCGCTGGGAGCCGGTTGAGAACGCCACGCGCGAGCAACAGCAGGCGGTGGCCGAAGAGGTGCTCACCGAGATCAAGACTTTGTACAACGGCCTGGAGGAACACGGCCGCAAGGGTGCCTTGCGCCGAGCGCGGGCCGAGCGCCGTTCCCAGGTCAAGGGCGCGGCGACGGCCTCGTAACACCTAAACACCAGGGAGAGGCGTGCCTACCCCAATGGAGTGCGCTCCAAGAAAGGTGTTTCAAAGGGTTGTGCGGCGGATGTTCATGGTTTGTAAACGCCGGGAGGTGTTGTTCGTCTTTGGACGATCCTCCAACACCCCCTTTTTGCGAACACGTAGATAAAGGTTAGGTACCTAAATAAATTATCCGTGTCCTAAAAGGGGGGTGTTGAGTGGGCCGGACAGTTACGAGGTCATCCCAACGAACTGCCCGCCGGTGACGTTGAGGACCTGGCCGTGCACGTAGTTGGACCACGGCGAGCACAGGAAGAAGACGCCGCCGGCGGCCTCCTCGGCCGTGCCGGGACGTCCGAGTGGGATCAGCATCGAGGCCATTCCGCGCATCTGCTCAGGGATGCCCAGCTGGACCTTCTCGCCGCCGATCTCCATCGTGTTGTCCTCGACCTTGGCGGCCGTGAGGCGCGTGTCGATGAAGCCGAAGGCCACCGCGTTGACGTTGACCTTGAATTGGCCCCACTCCTTGGCGATCGTCTTGGTGAGGCCTACCACGCCCGACTTGCCCGAGGAGTAGTTGGCCTGCCCGGCGTTGCCCATCGTGCCCGAGATCGAGGAGATGTTGACGATCTTGCGGAACACCTCGTTGCCTTCCTCGCGCTCCTTCTTGGCAGGCTCGCGCAGGTGCGGCGCGGCGGCGCGGATCACCTTGAACGGCACCACCAGGTGGATGTCGAGCATCGCCTGGAACTGCTCGTCTGACATCTTGTGGATCGGTGCGTCGATCGTGTAGCCGGCGTTGTTGACGATGATGTCGATCTTCCCGAACGCGTCGATCGCGCTCTGCACGAGCTTCTCGGGCGCATCGCCCTTCGTCAAATCGCCGGAGAACACAGCCGTCTCGCCCGCAATCTCCTGCGATGCCTGCTCGGCGACGTCGCCGTCAAGGTCGTTGATGAGCACCTGCGCTCCCTGCGAGGCGAGCAGCTCAGCCGTCGCGCGTCCGATGCCGCGCGCCGAGCCGGTCACGATCGCGGACTTACCGTCGAGTACTCCCATGGCTTCGATTCTCCTTGTAGTGGTCGGTCGCGGGAGGTTATCCGCCCGGCCAGGCCGATGCTCCCCCAACAACCGTCTCGCGCTTCGTGGAAGCACAGCTCCCGCTCAGTGCGGCGTCAGGCGATGATCGTGCCGAAGTCCTGGGTGTACATCCCGCCGGTCTGGCCGCCTGACATCGAGCTCGGTAGGTCCGGGTCGACGCCGATGCCGGTATAGCGGTAGGAGCCGTTGAGGATGTTGGCGCGGTGCCCTGGAGATTCCATCCAAGCCTTGACGATCGCGCGCGGCGTGCCCAACCACAACGTGCCCCAGGCGATGTTCTCGCCGAGGGTGTAGCCGACGTTGGCGTTGGGGATGAAGCCGCTCGCCTGGATGCGCATCAGCAGCGTCTGGCCACTGGGACTCGTGTGCGAGAAGTAGTCGTTCGCGTCCATGTCGCGCGAGTGCCCGACCGCCGCGCCGGCAAGGCGAGGATCTTCGATCAACGCCGACTCGCCGAAGCGGACGCGTTCGTCGTTGACGAGGCACAAAGTTGCCGCGACAACGCTTTCGATGTTGTTCGCCGCGGGCGTGAGGTTGGCATTCGGACATTCGTCAGCCGCGGTTGCGGAGCGCAACTTGTGCGCATGGTGCACGGCACGCTTGTGCGCATGGTGTTTGCGCTTGTGTTTGTGCCCGTGTTTGGAGCCTTTGCGAGGCGCATGATGGATCGTGATGTGGCGAACATGCACGCTGCCCCTCTTCGAACGCGTGCGCGATGCCCCCGCGGTTGCGGGCAGGAAGAGCGTCAGCGCGGTCATCGCGACGGCGAGAAGCAGCGTAAGGCAGCGGTTCACGCTTCCTGCATCGGCAGCAGAGCCGCCGCGTCTTAACAGTGGGCGCGGCCGCTGGACGAACATGCTTCGTCGCAGCCACCACATAGACTCAGCGCGTATGGCAAGCGATCCGGTGACTCAGCCGACAAACCTTGAACCCGAGGTAGCCGAGGCGAGCGGGGTGCTGCCCGCCCAGCGTCTGCGCGAGGCGGTCAACCAGGGCTTGATCACTGCCGGGGATTGGCGTGTGCCGCTCGAGTCGATCCAGCCCGCGAGCGTGGATTTGCGTCTGGGGGAGTTCGCTTGGGCTTTGCGCTGCAGCTTTCTGCCCGACTCCGGCTCGACAGTCGAGGAGAAGATCGAGGACCTGGCCTTCGACAGGATCGATCTACGCGACGGGGCCACGCTCGAGCGCGATCGACCATATCTGGTGCCTTTGATCGAGGAGCTTCACCTGCCGCAGGAGATTCGTGCCAAGACGAACCCCAAGAGCTCGACCGGGCGCCTGGACGTGTTCACGCGCGTGATCACCGACCGCAGCCACCGTTTCGACGAAATCGCCGCCGGCTACCACGGCAAGCTCTACCTGGAGGTCGTCCCGCGCTCGTTTGCGATCCGAGTCAAGCAGGGCCTCTCGCTCAACCAGGTGCGCCTCAGCCACGGCGACGCGCGCTTGAGCGACCGCGAGCTGCTGACCGTGCACGAAGAGTTCCCGCTGCTGTACCTGGACAGCCACGCCCTTCGTGCCTCGGAGCTCTCGCTCGCCGACGGACTGTTCCTGAGCCTCGACATTCAGGGCAGCCCGGAGAACATCGTCGGCTATCGCGCCAAGCGCAACAGCCTGCCGGTCGATCTGGAACGGATCGGCAAGCTCAAGTGGCAGGACTACTGGGAGCCGGTGCACCCCGAGCGCGGTGGGCGGATCGTGCTCGAGCCCGAGGTCTTCTATCTGCTGCTCTCGGCCGAGGGGGTCAGCATCCCGCCCGCATACGCGGCTGAGATGCTCGCCTACGACCCGACAGCCGGCGAGCTACGCACCCACTACGCCGGCTTCTTCGACCCTGGCTTCGGCTATTCCCGGGGCGAGCGCAACCACGGCTCTCGGGCGGCTTTGGAGGTGCGCGCGCGCGACGTGCCGTTCATGGTCGAGCACCGCCAGCCGGTGTGCAAGCTGGCGTTCGAGCGGATGGCCGGCGAGCCTGACGTGCTCTACGGGCAGGACATCGGCTCCAACTACCAGGGTCAGGAGACGATGCTCAGCAAGCACTTCGCCGAGCAGACCGCGGGCAACGCGCAGCCGGCGAGCAAAGGCGGCGAGGCAGCTCTGGAGTCGATACCCCCTCGCGTCGACTAAGAAGCTGTCTCAAAACCTGTGGTGCTTGCATCTCGCGGTTGAGACACGTTCTGAGCCCGCGCGGCCAGCTCGCTCAGCTCGCGTCCGCCGGCAGCAGCGTGAATCTCTCCGTGTCGCCGTCCAGGGGTCGCACCACGCGAAAGTGGCGTTCGTCGAGCGTGGCGATTCGGGTCGTTTCCAGGTGCGCAGCCAGCGCGATCAGCGAGGCGTCGGTCAGGCCCAGCTCGATCGACTCGTACTGGTTCGCGACCTCGATCGTCTCGTACAGTGCCGAGCGCCACCATTCGACCGTGTAGGCGCCGTCGCTGAAGTCTGCCCGCACGGCCTCCGCGGCTACCGAGCCGCCCTTCAACGGAACCATGTGGTCCAGCTCGGCGAGCACGAGCGGAGTAGTGCACAGCTCGTCTGGCACCCCCTCCATCCATTTCCACACGCGCTCGTGATTTATATCGCTCGCGTCAATCAACGCGAGCACGACGGAGGTGTCGAGGACGATCACATTTCGCCGAACCCGGTTTCCCGCAGGTACTCGTCCAGTTTGGTGGACAGGTCGCCGGGGCCGGAGAAGAGCGCGACCGCTTTCGGGCGCGGTCGGATGCCGGCCGCGTCGGCGAGTGCCCTGCGGATCAGGGCCGCCTTGGTCGTGCCCTCGCGTTCGGCCCGGAGCGTGAGCTCGCGATCTACCTCTGAGTCTACATAGATGCTCATCTTCTTCATGTCCTCTCGAATTGTACACCTGCCACCTGCCACCTGTCGGATTATCGGCATCGGCCGGCCTCTATTCCCTAATCCGACGAGAGGACCCCGAACGGGACAGCTACAGGTCGAGCAGGCGCCCGAGGATCTCGCGCATGATCTCGTCCGAGCCGCCGCCGATCGGCCCGAGGCGGGCATCGCGGGCGGCGCGCTGGGCCCAGTGCTCGCCCATGTAGCCCATGCCGCCGTGGATCTGCAGGCACTCGTCCATCAGCTCGAAGGAGGCGCGCTGGGTCATCAGCTTGGCCATCGTCACCTGCATGATCGGTTCCTCGCCGGCGACGAAACGGCGCAGCGCGTCGTAGGTAACGCAGCGCGCGGTGTAGGCGCTCGTGGCGAGGTCGGCGAGCTTGTGCTTGATGACCTGGTGCTTTGAGAGGGGGCGGCCGAAAGTGCTGCGCTCGCGTGCGTACTCGGCGGTGCGCTCGTAGGCCAACTGCATCGCCCCTACCGTTCCGAGTGCCATCGCCAGGCGCTCCCATTGGAAGTTGGCCATGATCAGCTTGAAGCCCTCGTGCAGTTCGCCGAGCAAGTTCTCCTCAGGCACGAACACGTTCTCGAAGGAGATCGTGGCGGTGTCCGAGGCGTGCCAGCCGAGCTTCTCGAGCTTGGATGAGCTCACGCCTTCGCCGCGATCGATGATGAAGAACGAGATCCCGTGGTGGCCTCCCTCCTGGGTGGTCTTCACCGCCGTGACCATGAAATGCGCGCGTACGCCGTTGGTGATGTAGGTCTTCTCCCCGTTCACCACCCACCCGCCGTCGACCCTCTCGGCCTTCGTGCGTAGCGCGGCCACGTCCGAACCCGCATCCGGCTCTGTGATCGCGAGCGCGCCGATCTTCTCTCCCCTGATCGCGGGCACGAGGTACTGCTGCTTGTGCTCGTCTGTGCCGAACTTCCAGATCGGCGGCGTGGCGATGTTGATGTGTGCGCCGATCCCTGCCGCGGTGCCACCGGAGCCGATGCGCGAGAGCTCCTCGACAAGTACCGCCTCGTGCAGATAGTCGCCGCCCTGGCCGCCCAGCTCGGTCGGGTACTTCAGGCCAAGCAAGCCTTGCACCGCGAGCTTTCCGAACACCTCGTCGGGAAACCAGCGCTCGGCCTCCCATTGCTGTGAGTGCGGCGCGAATTCGCGCTCGAGGAAACCGCGGACGGATTCCCGCAGTTCCTCGTGCTCCTCGGTGAAGGGTGGTTGAATCAAAGACCGTATGAGCGGCCGATGACGTCCAGCATGATCTCATCGGTCCCCGCGCCGATGCGGTTCAAGCGCGAATCGCGCCACGCCCGCTCGACGCCGTACTCCTTCATGTAGCCCGCGCCGCCGTGGATCTGGATGCACTCGTCGGCGACTTCCACGGCGATGCGCGAGGCGTGCAGCTTGGCCATCGAGATCTCGCGCACGGGATACTCGCCGTTGGCGAAGCGCCACGCGGTCACGTACACCATCTGGCGCGCTGACTCGATCTTCGTGGCCATCTCGGCGAACTTGTGCCTGATCACCTGGAATTTGCCGATTTCGCGGCCGAAGGCCTTGCGCTCTTTGGCGTAGTCGAGCGTGCGATTGAAGCATTTCTGCGCGCCGGCAACCGAGCCGGCAGCACCGATCAGGCGCTCGCCTTGGAGCTCCCACATGATGTGGTAGAAGCCCTTGCCCACCTCGCCGAGCACAGCAGTCGCGGGCACGCGTACGTCCTGGAAGGCAAGCAGCGCCGTGTCGGACGCGTGCATCCCCAGCTTCTCGAGCTTCTTCTCGCGGATCACACCGGGCGCGTCCATCGGCACCAGGAACAAAGTGAAGCCGCCGTACCCAGCGTCGGGGTCGGTCTTCGTCACGAGCACGATCACGTCGGCGCGGTGGCCGTTGGTGATGTAGGTCTTTGAGCCGTTGATCACGTAATCGTCGCCGTCCTTCACCGCGCGTGTCTTGATCCCCGCGACGTCCGAGCCCGCATCGGGCTCGGTGATGCCGATGCACAGGATCTTCTCGCCTTTGATCGCGGGCACGACCCATTCCTGCTTCTGCTCCTCGCTGCCGAACGCGAGGATCGGGGGCATCGCCATGTCGGTGTGCACGGCAACGCCCATCGCCAGCCCGCCCGAGTTGGCCCCAGTCATCTCCTCGCCGAGCACGAGGCTCGTGAAGTAGTCGCCGCCCTGGCCGCCGTAGGCCTCGGGCTTGTCGAGGCCGAGCAGGTCGAGCTCGCCCATGCGCCTGAACACCGAGTCGGGGAAGGTCGTCTCCTCCCATTCCTCCGCGTGTGGCGTCAGCTCTTTCGTGACGAAATTGCGGATCGACTCGCGCAGCTGTTCGTGCTCGTCGGTGAAGATGAAGTGCTTGCGCTTCGACTGGTGGTCGGGCTTCAGGACGCTCTCGGCGGTTGCCATCGGGCTGGTCTCCTCGTGTGCTCGGGCGCCCGGCGGACGCCTCGTTTCGTGGGCTCGCTCCTGTGCGATCACGCTAACGCACGGATGCGACAAAGTAAACAGTAGGACTTCTCACTTCTCACTGACGTCAGATCGGGTTAGGATGCGCCTGTGAGCAACAAGCAGACCCCGTCTGAGCCTGCGCCATCCGTGGACGCACAGGCGGACAAAGTCCTCTATGAGGTCGCCTATGGCGTGGCGACGATCACGCTCAACGAGCCCGCCACGCGCAACGCATTGTCGGGTGAGGTGCTCGACGGCTTGCTCTCCGGCTTCGAGAGCGCCCGCGACGACGACGCGGTGCGTGTGGTCGTGCTCGCGTCTTCGCATGAGACGGTCTTCTCTTCCGGCGCCAACCTCGGCGGCTTTGCGGCCGACGTGGCGCTCGTGCACAAGCACTTCGGCTCCGATCGCTTCGTGTCGCTGTTCAAGCTGATCGTGGGGCTCGGCAAGCCCACCTTGTGCGCCGCGCGCGGGCACGTGCTCGCGGGGGCGCTTGGGATCGCGCTTGCATGCGATTTGATCGTGGCCTCCGAAGACGCCACGTTCGGCACGCCCGAGATCAACGTCGGCGCGTTCCCGTTCATGATCATGGCGCTTATCTATCGCAACATCGGGCGCAAGAAGGCCAACGAGCTGCTGCTGCTCGGCGAGCGCTGGTCGGCACAGGACGCGCTCGCGGCGGGGCTCGTCAACAAGGTCGTCCCGGCCGGCGAGTTCGACGCTGCCGTGGCGGAGTGGGCAACGAAGCTGGCGTCGAAGTCGCCGCTGATCATGCGCCTTGGCAAGGAAGCGATGCGCCGTCAGCTCGATATGCCGCTGGACGACGCTTTGGACTATCTGCGTGCGCAGTTGACCCTGGCGATCTCCACCGAGGACATCGTGGAGGGCGTGACCGCGTTCTTCGAGAAGCGCGAGCCGCAGTGGAGGGGCCGATGAGGATGTGCTTCGAAA
>Ga0210385_10000175_pt1 | contig 63830 bp, 53 predicted proteins | sample IncBWH26OmetaG_FD_160107 | JGI IMG/M metagenome (GOLD analysis project Ga0210385, IMG submission 160107) | Forest soil microbial communities from Barre Woods Harvard Forest LTER site, Petersham, Massachusetts, United States - Inc-BW-H-26-O ... | reverse complement strand
AGCCGTAGCTCGCGGCGGCTAGCACAGCCCGCCTTCGCTTCGCTGCGCGAGACGCGCGACTTATTGAATTTGGTTGGCTGGCTTGCCAAGCCGTAGCTCGCGGCGGCTAGCACAGCCCGCCTTCGCTTCGCTGCGCGAGACGCGCGACTTATTGAATTTGGTTGGCTGGCTTGCCAAGCCGTAGCTCGCGGCGGCTAGCACAGCCCGCCTTCGCTTCGCTACGGCGTGGCAGCCTTCGCTGCGCTGCGCGAGCGAAGGCTGGTGGGCGGTGCAGGGATCGAACCTGCGACCCCCTCCATGTCAAGGAGGTGCTCTTCCGCTGAGCTAACCGCCCGGTCAGCACCCCGGATGTAGCGTCGCACCACCCGCGGGGTCAAGCCCGCGGCTGGGCGTGTTCGGCAGCGAAGAAATGTCAGTGGTTTACGACGCGCCGGCGTCCGATATGCACTTCTTGGTGAAGCTGGTCTGCGCCGCGCCGTGCAGGTTCTGCGCCTTGGCTTGGTCGGCGCAGCACTTCTTGGCGAAGCTATTCAAGGCGGCGCCGTGCAGGCTCTTGCCGGTCGCCTGGACGGCGCAGCTGTCGTCAGCCGCGGCGGCGGTCACGATGCAAAACGACGCGACGATGATGGCAAGCGTTTTCATGTTTTTCTCCCTAGTGGTCGCTCGGAAAACCGGTGCGCCAGCCGCCGTCACGCGTGCGGCTGCAGCACGCCGTTCGGGCTCGCCTTGTCGACGATCTCCGGCAGATACTGCGCCAGCATCTTGAGCATCTCGTCGACCGGCAGGCCGAGGTGGCGGGCAAAATCCTGAACCTGGGCGTTGCCGAGAACGGCTTTCAATTGGTCCGCCGTGATCGGTATGTTTTGGCCGTTGCCCAGCCAGGACTGGACCTGCGGGCCGAGGCCGCCTTTCTCCAGCGCCGCCACCAGGCCGTTGAGATCGTGGTACTGCGTTTGCGCCAGCACCGTATTGAGCAGCGCCGGCAAAGCTTCGCTTTCCAACGCGCCCTTGAGACTGTCAAACAAACCCATGATCGTTCTCCTCTGCGCAGACTGCAAAACGCTACGCCGAAGCGATGTCAAATGCGCGACGGCAAGCTTAGTCCATCGCCACCGGTGGCACCAGAGGCCCGGCCGTCACCCCTTCGGTACATCCCATCGTTGATGATAACCTGACGTGCGCCCCGACAAGGCGAACGCGGCACAAGGTGCGGCAATGAGCAACGTCAGGCTGACGGTGCGGGTCGATTTCGGCGCGGACCGGGCGCTTGGGCCGGGCAAGATCCGGCTGCTCGAGGCGATCGGTAAAACCGGTTCGATCTCGCGGGCCGGCCGCGCGCTCGGCATGTCCTATCGGCGCGCCTGGCTCCTGGTCGACGACATGAATCGCTCTTTCCGCGCGCCCGTGGTGGCGACGCAACCCGGCGGCGTGCGGGGCGGCGGCGCTGAGCTCACGCCATTCGGCCTGGAGCTGATCGAGAATTATCGGGCGATCGAAGCGCGGGCGACGGCGGCGGCCAAGCCGCACTTGCGGGCGCTGAAAAATTCATTGCGGCCGCGGCGCGCGCGCCCGCAAAAACCGCTCAAGACGTCGATCCGGCCCACCGTGCGCTGATCGCGCGTTGCCGCAACGACGGCGGCCGATCACGCCGTGGGACGGGATGCGAGCAGGCCGTAGCCGGCGATCGCCGCCAGCGCGAGCGAGATCAGCACGTTATAGCCGGCGAGCGAAATGCCGAGCAGGCGCCACGCCGCTTCGTCGCAGCGCACGACGTGGATCGAATTCAACTGGCCGAGGATCGAGCCTTTGGCGTTGAGATCGGTGATCGGCCCCGAGCACTCGGCCGGCCCGGCCCACCAGTGCCATTCGACGCCGGCGTGATAGGTGCCGAGCGCGGCGCCGCACAGCATGGCGACGATGATCGCGGTAAAGCCGACGGCGAGCAGCGTCCGCGGCGCCCGCGCCAGCGCCGCGATGGCCATCAGCAGCGACAGCGGAATGACCACGTGATAGGGCAGCCGCTCTTCGAGGCAGAGCGGGCAGGGCGGCAGCTTGACCACGAATTCGAAATACCAGGCGCCGATGATGGTCGCGGTGCTCAGCGCGAAGACCGCCAGCGCGGCAGCAGCGGCTGGCTCGTTACGCAGCCGGTCGATCAAGGTCATCCGCAAAGCCGAAGTCTGGGCCATCGCAACCTCGCTGTCGCCCCCTTGCAGCCCGCAGCCATTGGCCGATCTTTAAGGCGGAAGCAAGCCCGCTTCTAAGACCAGTACAATTAAGACTGATCGGGTGGCGACCTTGATCGCATGGCTGCCAATTGTTCGTGTTGACAACCTTGTCAAGGGCGGCGCTTCGCGCCGCCGCCTGCGGCGGTCTAGACCCTTGACAAGGTTGTCAACACGAACAGAAACGCTGTCCATGCGATCAAGGCCGCTTTCTGGGCCTTCTGGCAGACATTAGATAGAAGAGCTCGGCCTGCCGATTTTCTTTTTGCCGAGCGCGCCGGCCTTCGGATATAGATGGCAGCGCTTGCCCGTGTGGCGGAACTGGTAGACGCGCACGACTCAAAATCGTGTTCCGCAAGGAGTGGGGGTTCGATTCCCTCCACGGGCACCAGCCTTCGCTGCTTCGCAGCTACGGCTGGCAGGCCAGCTTTACAAATTTCGGCGAAGCAGCGAAGGCCCGTGGGATGGGTAGGGCGCAGCGAAACCCATCATCCTTTCCAGCATGGCAACGCCGCCGAGGCGATGGGTTTCACTTCGTTCTACCCATCCTGCGCGCTGGCCTGTTTTGACCCCTCGTGGCCTATTTTGAAAACCGCTGTGGCCTAATTTGATGTCGGCGGCAATTGTTCGATGTTGCCTTAGTTTGAAACTCCCCCTCTGAACCAAGCTCGCGCATCCCCGGTGAACAGAAAGTAAAAGGCCGCGGCCTCGGTAATCAGCGACAAACACGCAACGACAATCACGGACGGCGGCGTGTGAAGCCAACTGGGATCGACACCGGGAGGCGGGCTAGGAAAAGGAACAAAGAAAAGAGCATTTCCCGACACGAACGTTACCAATAATACCCATCGAGCCCAATTCTTTCTCCGCCGAACGGCAAGCCAATAAAAAGGAAGTATTACGGCGAGCAAGATCGCGACAAGGCCTGCTGCAATTACCATCTCGCCCGACCGTGTGACCCCCAACCGCAACTCCGACGCACTGGGCGGCGGCATTAGTGGAATCTCAATGAGGGCGATCACGAAGGACCCCCACCAAAGCCAAACAAAGCGGCGAACATTTGTTGGCATTTCAGGCCTCCGTTGGGTTGGGCCACGCCATTATCCTTGGGTAATCTTAAGCGTTTCGTGAATGCGATTTGCCTGCATCGCGCAAACAGTTCATTTTTTCAAAATGCCGTCGCTATCGATTTTTCGGTACTGGCTCCTTTCGACCCCTCCAAAAAGCGGACTGGTCCCTTTTGAAGCCTGAGGTGACCCCTTTTGAGTTCGAAGCTAACCACCTCAGTTGTTGGCGGCATCAGCATCACCCGGTCCAACCGGCGGCACGCCGTCAATATCGGAACGATCTTCGCGCTTAGCTTTTGTCCCTTGCCAAAACGCGAAGCCAGCAAAGACAAATGTCGCGAGTATGATGATCGCGCCAATCCACTGTTTCACGAGATGATCCGCCTCAGTTGGCGGCCTCTTTCATTTCTGCAACAGCTTCAAACTCTCGTCGTATTTCGCAAGGACATCTTTGAGCTTTGGGCACTGGCCTGTTATTACCCCTTGTGGCCGGGTTTGATAATTACACTGGGTGGTTTTGATTGTGGCGCTTTAGTTCGTCCGCAATTTCGGACAGCACGTCCGCAATGGGGCGGCCATCCTTACTGGTCAGGCTGCGTCGCACTTGGTGACCGCACCACCAGCCTATCCAGATGAGCACCGCAAATGGCAGCCAAGCGATAATGAGACTGACATACCATGGCGTCATTGGCTCGGACATTCGATCTCTCCTCTATAAAGGCCACCTCAGTTGCCGGCCTCATTCTCTCTAAGCCCCGATGCAGCGCCTATAGCGAAGCTTAGCTTCACGTTTACGTTTGTTCCGGTCTAACGTTCTTTAGTTTGTCAATTACCTTGTCTCGCCAGTCAGGGCGATCGGTCGCAACAATCTCGACCATAAGCCAAACGCATTCATCGCAAATGTTGAGGCGATCCGGAAACGCCAGCAACGCAAAGACTTCCTTTTCGGATTTGTGACAGAACGTGCAGCTTAATGCGGTGCTCTCACTAGACATATGGCCTCATCAAGTATGCGATGTCCGTCCAATCGACTAAACGCGTATCGCCAGAAGACATGGGCAGTAGCTCCATTCCGTCGCCGCACCATGTGATGATAACCTCACCGATTGTATCTTTTCCCCATGGGGTCTTCTCACTTAGCTCGTAGGATGGGTAGAGCGTAGCGAAACCCATCTTCCTTCCCAACACGACGACGCCACTGAGGCGATGGGTTTCACTCCGTTCAACCCATCCTACGCGCTTCGGCGTCACGCCGGCAGCGGTGCGGCCTCATTCCCGCGTCGCGATTGCGCGCCGGTTTATCGCGGCACGCCGCCACAGAGCGTGACGGATTTATCGGGCCGAAGCTTGAAAGGTTGTCGTTCGCTGAACTTCACCATGACGTATTGATTTAATTGTTAAACAACTATAAGTTGGCAAAACCGATGATCTGATGGATGGGATCATCCGGCGCCATGAGGGGCATTACACATGCGTGGAATGAAATTAGGCAGCGCGGGGTTCGGTGGCTTGGTCTTATGTGCCGTCTTTGCCGGCAGCGCCGGCGCGCAGAGTCCGGTCTTTTTTCCTGCGGTTGATATCGACCAGACCAAGCTGCTGACGGGATGCGCTGTCGCGACTGACCCGGGGTGCGCATACCCCCTCAAAGACGTCTTGGACTCAGGCGGTCATTTCTGGACCACGCCGTTCCAGCCCTACGATGCCGTGACGAAGACCGGCGATGGTTACGGCGAGGGCGTCAGCGGGCCGCGCGCCGCGCAACGCCACGCGTTCAATCCGCGCGTCCAGCAGCCGCCCTACCGGTTCCTGCGTCTCAACGGCCTCGACTCGCAGAGTTGTTTTGAGTGCCACAACTCCATCGGCAGCGACCCGGTTGATGCGCGCGGGGCCCTGGCGCGCAAGCCTTACACCATCGGCGGATCGGCGGGGAGCAACAGCAATGCATTCATCAATCCGCTCTATCCCAATCCGCAGACGCTGTTCATTCGCAACCCTCCGGCGGTGTTCGGAAGCGGCTACCAACAGGCCGTCGGCGATGAAATGACCATTGAGTTGCTGTCGGAGCGCGACCACGCGCGGGCAATGGCGAAGAGTACTCCTGCAAAGCCGTTTACCCAGCCGTTGACCGCGAAAGGCGTCGCATTTGGCAGCTTTACGACCACCTATACTCAAAATTCACCGGCCAAGGTCATCGTCGACAAGACGATTTGTCAGGCCGGTCTTGACCATCCTCTATCGATCGGAGGCGCGGCCGGTTACACCGACGACCTCACCAAATTGGATGGCGTCTCTTGCGACCTGGTCATTCGCCCGTTTCAGTGGAAAGGCGTCTCGTCCAGTTTGAGGCACTTTGTGCGCGATGCGCTGGATTTCCACTTCAGCATGCAAGCCTTCGAGAAGGTCGGGCTTTGCGATTGCGATCGCGACGGCAAAGGCACCCCCGACACGGGCGAAGAGGTCACCCTCGGCGCGGTGACGGCGATGACCTCGTTCGTGTCCATGATGCGTCCCCCAGTCCAGGAAGATTTGACGACACCGGAGCAGAAACGCGGCAGCGACATTTTCTTCGGCAAGGCTACCGGTCTCTACCAAAACATGTGCGCCAATTGCCACGTTGGACCGAGCAAACTGATTACGCCGACCGTGCTTGTGGAATGGCCGACCAGCGCTCAGGGTGACACGTTCGCGTTTATCGATCGCGCAGACCCCAACACGTGGCCGATCAAGCCCGCGCAGTGCCCTGCGGGCAATCCTCCTTCGTCCAACGCCTGTCCGGTCGAATCGTCGTATTCGGCAAACAACCTGCTCGCCGCCAAAATATCTCCGCAAAACAGGGGTGCGCTGGTGAGCCCGGCGGCCTCGTCGCAGCAGCTGGCGATCGTTCGGCGGTTTAATCTCTCTGTGGCGTCCAAAGAGCATGGGCTCGAGGCAGCCACGCCGGGGAATCCAAACCAATTCTCGGCCATCATCTCGGCCGTCAGAGCGCCGTTGAAAGGCCAAGTCTCCGTTGTCGGCCAGGATTATGCCATTCCGCTGAACCCGCCCGATGCGGCAGTGACTCCGGTTCAGTTGCCCAGGCTGAAGGCGAATGCCGACGGCACCGTGGACGTTCCGCTTTTCAGCGACTTGAAGCGGCATAACATGGGGCAATACCTCAGCGACCCGCTGCCTCCCCTGCCATCGCAAGGAACCGATGTTGTCGACATCAATACCAGGCCGCAGGAATACATGACGCGTCCCTTGTGGGGCGTGGCGGACACCGGGCCGTGGATGCATGACGGCCGGGCCATGACGCTCACGGAGGCTATTGTCATGCATGGCGACCGCAGCAGCGGCAGCGAGGCAGGCCCCGTCGTTGAGGCTTTCGAGCAGTTGTCAGCGAGCGACAAGAATGCCGTCGTGAGCTTTTTGCAAACACTGCGGCTGCCGCTTCCGGGCGGTGCCCCATAAAGAAGCCCAAATCGGGTTCGCCGTCGGCGAGGAGTTTGTCGTGGTGCGTGTGCGGACCGTGTGATGTCCGCCACGGCACGCATCCGGCTGCATGAACGTAGCCCGTTCCTATTGTCGCCAAGAAAGCAAATATCGGCGCGACGCCGGACGCTCTGGACCCTTCCAAGTGGCGCTGGAAATTTCGGGTCTACTCTTCGGCGGACAAAAAACAGGTAACGTCGTGACTAACGCCTCGGCTACGCGTCCCTCTTGCATTTCGCCATAAAACTATTCTTGGCCGCGCCGTGCAGCGGCTTGCCCTCTGCGCTGACCGCCTTGGGTTCGCAGGCGTCCTTCTTGCATTTCTTTACGAAGCTGTTTTTGGCGGCGCCATGGAGCGGCTTGCCGGTCGCGCTGACCGCCTGACTTTCGCAGGATTGCGCCATGGCCGTGCCGACAGAAAAAAGGATCATCAATGCTGCAAGCGCTATACGATTCATCGTTGCCTCCCATTCCCGCGTTCACATTACACATCTGAACATGAGACACATGCATCTTCAAGGGATCGCCTCGGCCCGGCGTTTTCGTGCCGACGAAGTCCCGCTGCGGAGGCGGCAACGGACAGACTGGCATTGGGCGCGACCGTCAGGCACAATATCGGCATGACCGAAGACAAGGGAGAGAAGACGCAATGAAGGTTCGGCTCTTGATGGCGGCCACGCTTCTGGCCGTGCTGCTGCCGGCGACGAGCCAGGCGCAGGTCACGGTGGACGTGGCAAAAATCACCTGCAGGCAGTTCTTGCTCGACTCTGTGGCGCCGACCAAGTCGGTGGCGATTTGGTTGAGCGGCTACTATCACGGCAAGCACGGCGGCACCGTTCTCGATATGGCGGCCCTGCAACGGGAGACCGACAAGCTCTCGGACTATTGCCGGCTCAATCTGGACGTGACGGTCATGGATGCCGTCGAGGCCGCCTTGGCTGTCAGCAAATAACAGCCGGGCGCGGCAGGCGCGCAAGAGTTCAGAGTCCAGAGCGTGGTCCCATGAAATTTTCGCATTTTTCTCACATCTGGGCCAAGCCCGGCATGACGCCGCACGCGCGCTACGAGCAGCTCTGGCGCGAGCTCGCGTTGTGCGATGAGCTCGGCTTCGACCATTCGTTCTGCGTCGAGCATCATTTCCGCCCCGACGAGAGCTGGATGTCGTCGCCGAGCCTTTACGCGGTCGGCGCCGGCGCGCGCACCAGGCGGCTGCGCATCGGGCCGATGGGTTATATCGTGCCGCTCTATCATCCGCTCCGCCTCGCCGAGGAGATCGCCATCGTCGATCAGATGCTCGGCGGCCGCATGGAGCTCGGCCTGGTGCCCGGCATCAATCCGGATTATTTCCGGCCCTTCGGCTTGGACTACGGCCAGCGCAAATCGCCGACCTTGGAATTCGTCGATTACATGCGCGCGGCGTTCGGCGACACCCAGCCGTTCTCGTACCACGGCCAGGAATTTCACACCGACAACGCCCGCATCTCGGTGATGCCGGCGCAGGAACCGCATCCGCCGTTGTGGATGATGAGCCGCGATCCGCAGACGCTCGAATTTTGCGCGAAGAACGGCATCAACCCGGGTTATTTCCTGGTCTATCCGCGCGCCGACGCCGCGCCGCGCTACCGGAAATTTTTGCACGACTGGGCGCGCACCGGCTGGCCGGAAAAACCGAACATCGCCTATTGCTCGGTGGTCTATGTCGACGACACCGACGAGAAAGCGATCGAGAACGGGCTATTCCGGGCGAGCCGCGCCTACGAAGGCTTTCTCGCGCCGGCAAAGCCCGGCGAAACGTTCGAGGAGCGCGCCCGCGAGCACGCCAAAATGTTCGTCGGCCGCGGCGAGCCCGGCGCCTCGGAGATCATGCAGCACCTGTTCGACGGCGATTATCTCTTCAAGCACGATCTCGTCTTCATCGGCTCGCCCGATACCGTCGCCGCCAAAATCCGCGCCGCCGCGGAAGAGGGCGTGTTCAACGTCTTCATGGGCGAATTCAACTTCGCCGACCTGCCGGAGGACGCGCTGCTGCGCTCGATCCGGCTGTTCGGCGAGAAGGTGATCCCGGCGCTGCGGGGGTTTGAGCCGTTCTAATCCGTCATTCCGGGGCGCGCCAACGGGTCCGGCCCGAAGTGGCCGGCCCGATGACAGGCTCCGCGCGAGCCCGGAATCCATAATCCCTGTCGTGCCCGTTCTATACTGACTGTGGTTATGGATTCCGGACTTGCCGCTTCGCGGCAATCCGGAATGACGAAAATTACTGCCCCTTCGTCAATTCCGGGTTTGCGTTGAGCCGCGCGGTGTTGAGCTTGTAGATGATGAAGCACACCACGGCGCCGACGGCGAACGGCAGCGCCGACCACATATAGAGCCGCGGCACAGGCAGGCCGACGAACAGCGCGCCGAGCAGCGGGCCGATGATGGCGCCGAGGCGGCCGATGCCGAGTTGCCAGCCGGAGCCGTTGGCGCGCAGCGAGGTCGGGTAGATCATGGCGCCGACGACGTTGATGCCGGACTGGATGCCGAGCACGATGAAGCCGGCAAAGAAAGTCACGGCGATCAGGGCGCCGGTCGAGCCCAATCCGGCATAGCCGATCGAGCCGACCACCGGGACTGCGATCACGAACAGGATGGCGATGGCGAGGAAGCGCGCCTTCTGCAGCCACCAGCACAGCAGCAACGAGCCGACCGTGCCGCCGACCTGCAACGCCGCGCCGGCCAGCGCCGCCGTCTGCGGCGGCACATGCGCCGCGCCCATCAAGGTCGGCGTCCAGCTGATGAGGAAGAAGTAGCCCATCAGGTTGCAGGCGAACATCAGCCAAGTGAGAGGGGTGATCGCGGCAAGCCCGTTGCCGAACAGATAGATCGGATTGCTCGGCGACTGCTTCTCGTCCTCGATGACGAAGCGCGCGTTCGGCGGCACCTTGTAGCCGGGCGCGATCGCAGCGAGCAGCGCTTCGATCTTGCCGCGGTGGCTTTCATGCAGCGTCATGAATTTAATCGACTCGGGCAACGTCACGATGGCGGCGAGCGCAAAGACCACCGGCACGATGCCGCCGATCTCGAACAGGATCTGCCAGCCATATTGCGGCACCAGCGCCGCGGCGGCGAAACCGGCCAGCGCGCCGCCGAGCGGCACCAGGCCGACGGCGATGATCGCCAGCGTGGCGCGCATGGTGCGCGGCGCCGATTCGGCATTGATGGCGACGAGGTTCGGAATGACGCCGCCGATGCCCAGCCCGGCGACGAAGCGCAGCGCGGACAATTCGGTGAGGTTCGTCGAATAGGCGGCGATGAAGGTGAAGATGCCGAACAAGAGGTTGGAGAGGATCAGCGCGGTCTTGCGGCCGAAGCGGTCGCCGATCCAGCCAAAGATCTGCGAGCCGAACAGCACGCCGATATTGCTGGCGCTGAGCACGAGGCCGAGCTCCTTGGGCGCGATGTGCCATTCCTTGATCAGGCTCGGCGCCGCAAAGGCGATGGCGCCGATGTCGTAGCCGTCGATCATGGCCAGCAGCACGGACCAGATGATGAGCTTGACCTGGAACGCACCCAGCCCGTGCTGGTCCAAAAAATGCGAGACTTGAACTTCGGCGGCGTCGGCCATCATTTCCCCCCGTCAGAAATATTTTTGTGGCGGGGAGGGTATGTCAGCCGCCGCGCCAAGGGAAGCGGCATTGCGGCGCGCGACGATGCCCGTCACGGCGGCGCCGAACAAAATTCGACGTTCGCAAGCTCGTCCTTTCCTCCGCGCAGCCGCGGCCGCGCGCTCATGCAAACGCCTTGGCGAACTAGCCGTGTTGGAGGTTAGCCGGCTGATATTGGAAGGTCGGGCCGCTGTACCTCTTGCTGTCGGGAATACCGCTCATCATCGCTTTGGCTAATTCCTTCAGCGACATCATCAACCCAAGCGTGCGGTTCATCTGCGCGGCCGTATTCTGGCCGTTGAATAGCGCATCCAGCGCTTTCAGCAGATTGGTATAAGTGTAGTTGAACGTGTCGTTTTCCGCCGCCGCCGCCGACCCGGGCGGATAGCTCCATCCCGCGGTCTGGGTTGGCACCGGATAGACTCCCGCGGGATCGAACGGCACGGGCGGGCCATCGTAGGCGAAGCTGTCACCCTTGGGCTCCAACAGATAGTGCTTTTTGATCTGCATGAAACGGTAATAATGCGCATAGCCCTTGCCGATGATTTCAAGCGGTGTTTTCGACGTACCTTCGCCTTGTTCGACGATTGTCGTGATCGCCTGGCCGGCCGACGCGACATCGGTCACCACGACCGACTCCTCCACGAGGTCGGGGCCGACTTGATTGTGCGGGCCGTGCACGAAGATCGAGGGGCCGAGCTTCGCGATTGCCTTGGCGATGTGACGATAAAAATCGCCGATCGTGATGCCGTCGCCTTGCGCTGCAGCCAATTTGAAATTCAAGGGGTCCTGGGGCTCCTCGATCGTCAGAAAAATTTCGAGTTGCGCCATCGAGAAGGGCGCCAGCTGCACGGTCAATTGCTTTTCGACGCCGCCGGGCAGCGGCCCGGGATAGGTCGGAATGAATTTCGGATCGTCGAGGCGGGGCGATCCGCCTATGGCGTTGAGCACATTGGACGCGAGCGTCATGTGCAGCATTTCTTCGACCACGACCGAGCGGATAATCGAAACAATTTCGCCATTCTTGGCGGGATCGAGCGAATAGAGCGCATAAAGATAGAGCGGCACGGTCGAATGCTCCAGTTCGATCGCGGCCTGCAATTTTTCGCGGATTTTTTCAATCCTGATATCGTCGCCGGTCAGGCCATCGAGCATGGATTGCTGCAAGAGAATCATTTCTTGGCTCCCTGACGAATGAGGCGGCGGGCGGCGGCGGCGGTTTTGCCGCCCTTGCTCAGTGCGGCGAAAGCTTGTTGCGTTGACGGGGCGACCGTAGTGGAAGGAACGGGAGGAGCGGGCGACGGTGGCGTCGGCGCTCCGACAGGATTGGCGAGCCATGACAGCAACGCCTGCCGTTTCTGCTTTGAAAGATCGCGCGTGACCGGCATGGAATTCGGGTCGGACGGCGCCAGACCGAAAGCAAGTTTCAGGAGCCGCAGATTTTTTTTCACCGAGTCCAGGTCGCCGAGATCGAGGAAACGGTTCATGACTGGATAGAGGTTGGCGTATTGCTGGAGAATTGGCTGAATCTCCGACCATTGCACCGGATCGGAGGTCTTGAATTCGCTCCAGAGCAGAATCGAGACGAAGTCCCATGGAGCGACCGCGTCGCTCGGCGCGACAGGATTGTTGGCGTTCGGGGCCGCGCTGTATTTGAACGAGGCGCGAATGCCATAGACCTGCCCATCAAGTCCAAAATCTGTGGGGCCCGCCCATCGCGGCGCCCCCGGATTGGACGTATTGATCGTCAAAACAGCCTTGCCGTTCCGGTCGGTGGTTGCCGTCGCGGCGAATTTTATGGCGTCTGCTGGCGTGGCGACGTTCAAATAGGCGGGCGAAGGCTGCTCTGACAGCAGGGGCGCTCCCGGCTGCAATTGCGACGGGTCTTGCACAAATTGGATATCGAAATCGGCCAGCGGCTGGCCCCATTGCATGGCGTAGAAAGTCACGTCCACGCTTTCGCCTGGCGTAACGCGATAGACATATTTGTCGGCGCGCACATAGCCGCCGCCGCTGGCTTCGGAAATGACACTGTTCGGAATGGCTCCGGAAATCGTGAGTTGCGAGGTCGCGGCCGCCGCAAGCTGGGCAGCGTTCAGCGGCAGGAAGACGACACCCGCGCAGCCTTCGTACCAATTCGTTTGCGAGGCGTAGCCGTGGGCGCCTTGAGACAGGATCGCGCCGAGCGAAACAGCGCCATTCATCGCATGCACAGTCAGGTCGCCCAGATCGAACATCGGGCCGCCGGGAACCGTCGTCGGCAAGGCGTTGCCGAGGTCGAGATAGAGGTTGCTCGCGGCCCGGTCGATAACGCCCGCGCAGAAATTCAGCGAGCCGGCCGGATAAAAGAAGTTTTGCGCCGGCACCGAGGCTTGCGACCGATAGGCGACGAAATGGCGGCCGAGCACCATGTAGCGGGGCTCGCCGGGCGAGGCTGGGCCGATTGTGCCGGCGATCCGCCCGCACATGAAACTGGGAGAGCGGAAATCGAGATTGATGCCGTCGAGATTGAATTTGATCGATAGGCTGCCTTTGCCGCCCGCGGCGATTCCGCTTTCGACCAGCGCTTTCAATTGCGTCAAAAAGGGAGATTTGGACACGTCGCCCCAAACGAGGTTTTGTAAAACGGACTGATAGGCCGCGCCGCCGTCCACGTCGCCATTGCCGCTCGCTCCGATCGCGCGATCCCACAGATCGATGAAGGGCGCTTCGAGAAAATCGCCCGTCAACAAGTTGACGCCCGTCCGATCGATGAGGCGAACTTGCAGGCCCCAGATTTCCGAAACCAACTGCTGTTGCGGATCGAGGTCGACCAATTTGCCGCAGACGCGGTCGTCGGCATCCGCGATCTTGCTGGAAAGCACGGGGTCGTTTGCGCCGACCGGGCCGGACTGCGTCCAGGCGGACGTAATCTTGCAGCCCAAAAGTCTAAAGCCACCGTCTCCCTCGGGGTTGAACCATCCGTTTGGCGGGTTCATGCCCGGACCTTGCAGCCGCTGGAAATTCGGCTCGAATGTCGAGTTGCGAAAATGTTCCGGATCGTTATTGACCGAGGAGACGTTGGCTTGAAACTGACCGGCGAAGTGCAGACGCACCGCGTTCAAATAGCTCATGAACCTGTCCTCGTGGATGGAATGGCAAGAAGATCGCGCTATTACGAGAAGCGTTCTGTCAGTCCGACAATTCTCCCGCAAGGGGAGAGGGCATAGCCACTAGCGCTCAGTCGGCCTCAAGCGGCTCGCCCGCTTTCTCGCGCAGCGCGCGGAACACCGCCTCCGGCGTCAGCGGCAATTCCGTCAGCCGCACGCCGACGGCGTCGTCGAGCGCGTTGGCGATCGCCGGCGACAGCGGCATGGTCGAGGATTCGCCGACGCCCTTGGCGCCGAACGGCGCGTTGTGCTGGTAGGCGTCGATCGCCTCGTTCACCATCACCGCCGGCACGTCGGCGATGCCCGGGATCTTGTAGTCGGCCAGCGACGCATTGGTGATCTGGCCGTTGTCGAGATGGATCTTCTCGAACAGCGTGAAGCCGAGCTGCATCAGCGCCGCGCCGGAAATCTGCGTCTCGACGATGCGCGGATTGACCAGCCGGCCGCAATCGACCGCATTGATGAGTTTGAGAATCCGCATGCGCCCGGTCTCGGTGTCGACTTCGACCTCGGCGCCGGTGCCGGCGACCATCCAGAACGGCGTGATCGCGGTCGACGCACCGGTGTCGTGATCCGGCGCGACATAATCGGGTTTGTAGCTGCCGCTGCCGACGATGTTGCCGGCTTTCATGCCGTACTTTTTGATGAACAGCCCGGACACCGGCGTGTTGCTGCCTTCCGGCTCGCCGACCTCGCGCCGCAACGCATCGATCTTGCTGCGCGCGTCCTCGGCGGCGAGCCGCACCGCGTGGCCCATGTGGAACAGCGAGCGCGAGCCGAGCGTGCCCATGTCGTAGGGCGTGATGTCGGTATCGCGGGCGACGACGCGGACGCTCTCGGCCGGCACGTTGAGCACCTCGCCGACGATCTGCGCCATGCCGGTGTCGGAGCCTTGCCCCATGTCGACCGTGGAGATGTAAAGCGTCGGGCTGCCGTCGGCGCCGACATTGATGATGGCAACGGACGTCGTCGGCGACACGCAGGCCTTGAGCGCAAACGCAATGCCGCGGCCGCGCTTCAAGGTGCCGCTGCCGCGATCGAATTTTTCGTTCCAGTGCAGCCGTTCGGCGACGTGGTCGAGGATGGCCTCGAGCGGCGCGTCCTCCAAAATCGTGCCGGTCGCCTGCGGGCGGCCGTTCTTCAGCACGTTGGTGCGGCGGAACGCGACCGGATCGATGTCGAGCGATCGCGCCACCATGTCGGTGTGGCTCTCATAGGCGAAGGTGAGCTGCGGCATGCCAAAACCGCGCAACGCGCCGGCCGGCGTCATGTTGGTGTACATGGCGTAGGAATCGATCCAGACATTGTCGATGTCGTAGGGACCGGCGGCGGTGAAGCCCGATTTGTGCGTCACGCGCGGGCCGATATCGGCGTACGCTCCGCCGTTCCAGAACACCTCGCATTTGCGCGCCGTGATGCGGCCCGACTTGTCGATGCCGCTTTTGATGCGGATCGTCGCCGGATGCTTGGTGATCTGATAGAATTGCTCCTCCATGGTCAGCGCGATCTTGACCGGGCGGCGCGCGATCATCGAGCACGCCGTCACCAGCGCTTCGAGCTTGATGTAGAGCTTGCCGCCGTAGCCGCCGCCGAGATACGGCACTTTGATGCGCACCTTGTTTTCCGCCCAGCCCAAGAGCCGCGCGATCTCGGAGCGTACGAAGGACGGCCCCTGCGCGCCGGAGTAGATCGTCAGGCCGGACTCCTTGTAGTCGGCGATCGAGCAGAACGGCTCGAACGGCACGTGCAGGCATTTTTGCGTGCGGAATTCGTGCTCGAACACATGCGCCGCGTCGGCAAAGGCCTTGTCGACGTCGCCGCGCCGCGTCTTGGCTTGGAGCGCCAGATTGGTGTCCTTGATGCCCTTGAGGTGCTTCAGATCGGCGAAGCTGCCGGCCGGCTTGAGCTGGTCGTGGACATGGCTCGACGAGGTCATCGCCTCGACCTCGTCATAGATCGGCTCGAGTTCCTCGTACTCGGCGGTGATCGCCTGCACGGCTAAGTCCGCGACATGGGGATCGGCGGCGAGCACCACCGCCACCGGCTCGCCGACGAAGCGCACTTTATCCATGGCCAGGATCGGCTGGTCGTGGAACGCCGGGCCGTAATAGGGATCGGGAATGACCTTGACGACGTCTTCGGCCGCGATGACGCGGAACACGCCGGGGATTTTCTTCGCCGCCGACGTGTCGACCGACTTGATGCGGCCGTGCGGCACCGTCGAGCGGAAGATCTTGCCATAAAGCATGCCGGGGAGCCGCATCAGGTGGGTATATTCGGCGCGTCCGGTGACCTTTTCGCGCGCTTCGAGCCGCGGTATCGAGCGGCCGATCTGGCCGCCGCCTATGGGATTGGTCGGCATCGGCAATGCACTCCCTGGGGGCTTTCGGTGTTGTGATCCTATGCCCCATAAGTTCCGGACATTTGGACATGAATCCCAGCCGGGAATCCACTATATTCCCTCAGACCTTTCTGCAAACGGGAGTGCGTGATGGCGATCACCTTCACCGTCAATAATAAACCGGCGACTGTGGATGCCGGTCCCGAGACACCGCTGCTCTGGGTGGTCCGGGAACACCTCAAGCTCACCGGCACGAAATATGGCTGTGGCGCCGGCATGTGCGGCGCCTGCACGGTGCATCTCGACGGCAAGGCGATGCGCTCGTGCCAGACGCCGGTCGCCATGGTGGCGGGCAAGAACGTCACCACCATCGAAGGGCTGTCGGCCAACAGCGACCATCCGCTGCAAAAGGCCTGGCTCGACCTGCAGGTGCCGCAATGCGGCTATTGCCAATCCGGGCAGATCATGCAGGCCGCCGCATTGCTGGCGGCCAACAAGAATCCGAGCCGCGACGACATCGTCCGCCACATGGACGGCAACATCTGCCGTTGCGGCACCTATCCGCGCATCCTCCGCGCCGTCGAGCGCGCCGCCAAGCAGGGAGCGTGAGCCATGGGTAAGATCGAACGTAATCCAACCGGTACGCTGTCGCGGCGCGGCTTCCTCGAAGGCTCGGCCGGATTGTCTTTCGCCTTGAGCATTCCGGGCGCGCTGTTCGCGCCGCGGGTGGCGCTGGCCGATGACGCGACGCCAGGCGCCATCGGCGCGTGGGTCACCATCAGCCCGGACGGCGCCATCGTGCTCGCCATCCCGGTCGCCGAAATGGGCCAGGGCAGTCTCACCGGCCTCGCCATGGTGTTCGCCGAAGAGATGGACGCCGATTGGTCGCGGGTGTCGACGACTTATCCGCCGGTCAAGCCGGAGATTTTCGGCAATCCGATTTTTGGCGGCATGATGGTGACCTATGGCAGCGGCTCGATCCGCGGCTATTGGGACAAGGTGCGGCTGCAAGCCGCCGCCGTACGCAACGTGCTGATGCAGGCGGCCGCCGATCGCTGGCAGGTGCCGCTCGGCGAATTGCACACCGGGCCGAGTCTCGTGGTGCACGCGGCGAGCAATCGCTCCATGAGCTATGGCGAGATCGCGGGTTTTGCCCAGGTGCCGGCCACGATGCCGACGATCGACAAGTCGGCGCTGAAGAAAATGGCCGACTACCGCATCCTCGGCAAAAACACGCCACGCTTGGACATCCCGGGAAAGATCAACGGCTCCGCGCAATACGCCATCGACGTGCAAGTGCCGAACATGGTCTACGCCACGGTGCTGCGCACGCCGGTCGAAGGCGGAACGCCGGAGCATGTCGATGACGCCGCGGCGCTGAAAGTGCCGGGCGTGCTCAAAGTGGTGCCGCTGAAGAATTCGGTCGGTGTCGTCGCCGAGACCATCGAAGCCGCTTTCAAAGGACGTGAGGCATTGAAGGTGAGCTGGTCCAGCCTGCCGACCGACTCGTTCAACAGCGCCGACGGCATGAAGGATTTTCTCGCCCGCGCCGCAAAACTCGACGACAAGGGCGTGAGCTACGTCGCCAAGGGCGACGCCGACGAAGCGTTTGCCAAGGCGGCCAAGGTGATGACCGCGCAATACTCTTCCGAATACGTCTATCACGCGCAGATGGAGCCGATGAACGTCACCGCGTCGGTGAGCCCGGCCGGCGACAGCGCCGAAATCTGGATCGGCACCCAGGGCGTCAGCCCCAATGTCTTCGCGGCCGCGGCGATGCTCAAAACCACGCCGGACAAGATCAAGCTCAATCAGTTCTATCTCGGCGGCGGCTATGGCCGGCGCAGCCCGGCCGACATGATGCCGGAAGTCTTGCCGCTGGCGAAAGCGATGCAGCGGCCGGTCAAACTGATCTGGACCCGCGAGCAGGACGTCAAATCGGCGCAGATGCGGCCGATGACGGGTCACCAAGTGGAAGCCGCGCTCGATGCCGACGGCAAAGTGACCGGCTGGCGGCATCGTGTCGTCGGCGAATCCGTGGTCGCCTATCGCGGCACCGACAAGGCGCTGGAGGGTGCCAAGGGCATCGACGGCATCCTGCTCGAAGGCTCCAAGCACGAATACGCCATTCCCAATCAATCGATCGCCTATCTGCGCGAGAAGCGCGGCATCGCGGTCGCGGCCTGGCGCGGCATCGGCGCCGGCTACAACAAGTTCGTCGTCGAGTCCTTCATCGACGAAATCGCCGCCGCCCAGAACAAGGATCCGGTGGCGTTCCGACTCGAGCTCCTCAAGGACGAGCCGCGCGCGCAAGCGGTGATCAAGGCGGTCGTCGACAAGTCCGGCTGGGGCAAGGCGGTCGCCGACGGCCACGCGCTCGGCTTTTCCTATGCCAAGGTGGTCGAGACCTATGTGGCCGCCGTCGGCGAAGTCTCGCTCGATCCGAAGACCGGCATCGTGCGCGCGCATCGCTTCTGGATCGCGCTCGATCCGGGCATCGTGCTCAATCCCGACAGCGTATTGGCGCAGACCGAAGGAAACGTGATCTTCGGCTTGAGCCAGACCTTGAAGGAACAGGTTTCGATTTCCGGCGGCCAGATCGAGCAGAATAATTTCTACGACTACCCGGTGCTGCGCATGTCGGAAATGCCGGAGATCGATATCCAGGTCATGCCGACCGACAATCCGGCCAAAGGCATGGGCGAGGCCTCGCTGCCGCTGGTGGCGCCCTGCGTCGGCAATGCGCTGTTCAAGCTCGCCGGCAAGCGCTTCCGCGCGCTGCCGCTGTCGCCGGAGCGGGTGAAGGCGGTGACCGGGGTTTGACGACGCCGCACCTAAGTCTTCCTTGGCCATACGCTCTCGCTCTCGCGGCGCATTGCGGCGCGCGAGTTTTGTCATGCGCGATCGCAAACTGACCGCGTGCAAAAAAATACGGTCACGTGAAGCGCGAAACCGGTCCGGTCCAGGGAAAGGGCAGGGGTGGGCCTGTCTTTCAGTGTTCCGTTTCGCGTTTCGCCATTTCGTAGCCCGGATGAGCGCAGCGATATCCGGGAACGATGGTGCGGCTTCGCTGCCGCCCCCCGGGTCTCGCTTCGCTCACCCGGGCTACGAAATAAATTGAAGGAAGCGGAACGCCGGCAAACGCAGGGTCACCAACCGCCGCATCTCGCGATGCGGCGCGCGCCCTTTTGGAGCGCGCACGCTTGACGGCGTTCCACCACGGCTCTCACCTAAGGGAATTATTCCATCCCAAAGGGGCTCATGCCTGATCCGTCCCGGACTTACGCCTTGGCGGCGTTCTTTGCAGCCTCGAATACATCGCGTGCGGACGTCGTACCCGCTACGTGCTCCGTACCCTCGACTCCGAGGTTCATCCATCCTGCATTCACGGCCTCAAACATTTCTTCGGCAGGTCCGGTGTGGCCCTTCGGGATGCCGAATTGCTCAAACGCTTCCGCCCACCCTGCACGCGGGACTGCAAAGGCTTTCACGTCGAGATTCAGGACTTCACCCAATTGCTCCGCGACTTCATCCGCGGTGATCATCGAACCAAGCTCGACGACGCGCTGCCCTGACCACGCTGGCCCGGTCAAAAGGGTTGCGACCTCCGTGCCGATGTCGTTCGTCGCGACCATGGTCGATTTCCGGTTTGTCGGATTGTAGTAGACCGGCAGCGTTCCGCCCTGGGCGACCTGCAAGCCGTAGAGGAAGTTCTCGAAGAATCCACCCGCGCGCACAAATGCGATTGGCGATATCAGGTCGCGAAAACCTTGCTCCAGAAGCGACAAGGCCGTGATCATCCCAAGCCCGCTGGTCCTGTTCGCACCCATCGACGAAAGCGCTACCACGCGCGGCGGCGCTGTCTTGGTGAGCGCCTCGGCATAGTTCGCAATCACGCCCTTGGCTTCTTTGTAATCGGGCGAGGGGGCCCAGACAGCCGGCAACATGACAAACGCGCCTTCGACGCCTTTGAGCGCCCGCTCGATAGCTGCCGAATCATTCCAATCACCGTCAACCAGTTCCACGCCCTGATTCGCCCAGCTTGACGCTTTCTCGCGATTGCGGACTAGCGCGCGTACTTCCTTGCCGTGCGCCAACAGATGTTCTGCCGTTGCGCCGCCCACTTTTCCCGTGATTCCCATTACTAAAAACATGCGTTTTCTCCTGATCTTGAGGGACAGAACACTGCCCCTATTGGTTCAACGGCTGAGCGGCAGAATGGCCCGGATACGGGGATCGCGCGCGTAGAGGCCGCCCCATGTCATCGCGCCCAGAAGCAGGGAAATAATTTCCGGCGGCGACCCCAACTCACCAATGCGGACATGGGCGCAGATGGCGCCTCCCAGAAAGCCCGTCACCAGGATCGCGCCGAGGACGGAGGTGGCCGGGATGGCGTAAAGAACGGCGCAGGCGAGTATGATCGGACCCACGACACGGGTCAGGTCCATCGCGAACCCGGTTTCCTGCAACATGCTCGCGATCTGCGCCGGCGCGAAAAGCTGAATAGTCCCGTCTGCCACCAGATCGATAACGACGATCGCGCTCATTATCCGGCCGGCCCACAGGCTGCGATGCAAAGTCATAGCTTCAGGCGCGCGATGCAGGTTCATAGTTTGGGACACTTGATGTTCTCCGATGGAGGCACCTAATTTCGAGATTTACCTACTGTGTCTCTTGGAATTGATAAACACCGACAAAGTGAACACACTGTTCTCTCTGCGGTGAACAATACCGAGGCACGAAAATGCAGAAACTCGAACCCATCCTCATATTCATAACGGTAGCGGAAATGGGGAGCTTCACCCACGCGGCCGACAGCCTGGGCATCCAAAAGGCGAGGGCCTCAACGGCCGTCCGGAAACTGGAAGAAGATGTCGGTGTCAGGCTCCTGCACCGGACGACGCGCAGCGTGCAGTTGACGGAGGACGGACGCGCATTTCATGCCCGTGCCCGCGATCTGCTTGCTGAAGTTGATGATCTGCACTCAATGTTCGCAAGCGATCGAGTGGCACTTCGCGGGCGTTTACGGGTCGATCTTCCGACCGAGGTGGCGCGCACAACGATCGTGCCGGCCTTGCCGGATTTCATGGCGACTCACCCCGAGTTGGAGCTGGAGGTGTCGAGTACGGATCGGCAAGTTGATCTGGTTCAAGAGGGGTTTGACTGCGTATTGCGACTTGGTCCCATCGGGGACGAGACGCTGATTGCCCGCCAGCTGGGCCTGTTGCGCATGGTCAACGCTGCCAGTCCCGCCTATCTGGCGCGCTATGGCGTCCCTCGATCGCTAGAAGATCTCCAGCGTCAGGAACATCGGACAATTCATTTTTCGACGATGCTGGGCGCAAGACCCTATGGATGGGAATATCCGGACGGCGACAGCTACGCGACGCTTCAGTTGCCGGGTGCGCTACACGTCAACAGCGCGCAGACCTACGAAGCCGCCGCCCTCGCCGGCCTTGGCCTGATTCAGGCGCCACTCTTGGGGATTCGCCGATACTTAGAGAGTGGAGCGCTTGTGGAGCTCATACCCGATTTTCGTCGCCGGGCGCTCGCCGTGTCCCTCGTCGTAGCACATCGGAGCAACCTCTCGCGCCGAGTCCGTACATTCATGAAATGGATCGAAGATGTGCTGACGCCGTATCTGGAATAGCGAGACGAACATCTTCGTCCGGCCTCGAAATCAAAGTTCTGAAGTCGGCGCCGGTCCTCCATTTTGCGGCGATCGAATCCCCTGCCGGGATCGTCGTCGAATGGGAGGGAGTGTCAATGTCGCTTTAGCCCCAAAAGCGGACATTCGATTGCAACGCGATATCGGTCGCTTTGGGCCGCAAACGGACAAAGTGCATCGCAACGAAAACGTCTCTACTCGATCACCTCGTCGGCGAGTGCCAGCACTTTTTCTGGAACGATGAGGCCCAGCGCTTTCGCGGTTTTCAAATTTATGACGAGATCGAATTTGGTCGGTTGCTCGACCGGCAGATCGCTAGGTTTTGCGCCACGTAGAATCTTATCGACATAGCCGGCCGCGCGTTGAAACAGGTTCGCGTAGTTCGGTCCGTAAGAAATGAGAGCGCCAGCTCGAACAATATCGGGATTGGCGGAAATCGTAGGCAGTCGGGCGCTGAGGGCGGGCGCGACAATGCTGTTGATGTTGGCAAGCACCAGAGCATCTTCGACAACGTAAAGAGCGTCCGCTTGGGACTTTGGAGCGTTGAAGACAGCAGCGATATCCTCCGCGCGGCGGATTTCGTATGGCGTGACTTCGAGACCTAATCCGCGGGCAGTCGCCAGAACCGCAGCCAATTCCGCGGCGGACGCCGGATAGCCGACATTGGCGACGACCGCCAGCCGATGGAGATTCGGAACGACGTCACGCACGGCATCGAGCCGCTTGCCGGCAATATCGGCCTGCTCAAGGGACAATCCGGTGACGTTGCCGCCCGGGTGCGAAAGGCTATCCACGAGGCCGATGCCTACCGGATCGCCTGCAAGCGCAAACACGATGGGTATGTCCCGCGTGGCCTGCTTGAAGGCGGCGACCGCGCCTCCATACGTCACCACGATATCGACCTTCTGTCGCACGAATTCGGCGACGACTTCGGCGACGCGCTCGGGCCGTCCTTCCGACCAGCGATATTCGATCGTGACAGAGCGACCCTCGATCCAGCCAAATTGCTTGAGCTGTTCGGCAAAGGCGGTGGCCCATGCGGCCCAGCTTCGAGCGTCGACGCCAAGCAATCCGATCGTCGGCAGTTTCGCAGCTTGCTGCGCACGCGCCGCAAGGGGCCATGCCGCTGCGCCGGCCCCCATCAGCCTAACGAAGTCCCGTCGCCTCATGAGGCTTCCCTCGAACCCGATGCGACAGCCTACCACATCGAGCGAGGCTGTTGTGCGCCACAACAAATGGTCGGCGCGAAATGAGGAAATGGGTCATAAGCGACCGATTTGCGATGGCCGCGCAATGTCCGCTTCTCACCCGAAAGCGACCGCCGCATTGCGTCGCGCAAAGTGGCGCCATCACATCACGGCCAAATTGACCGGCAATGTCCGCTTGGGGCCATCAAGAGACGTGTGTCATCGGCAGCAATTCCACCTTGGCAGATGATTTTTCCAACAACCAGGCTAGCGCCGCGCGCCGGGGATCATTCCGATAATTCTGACGGTCCGCATCGGATGCGTAACTGACTATGTGCATCTCTACGGTGCCATCCGGATTTCGCAGACGGCGCTCCAAACGCCCGTTGAATTCGGGCAATAGCGGCAAGACGGCCTCCTCGTAGGCTTGAAAGTCCGCGACACCTTCCGGAGGTATTCGGAATATGAGCACAAACGTTACGGCGTTGGTTTGATGGGCGGTCACAGGCGTCCTCAGCCAAGATCGTCGCGCATTGAAGACCCTGTATTCTGCGGTCGCCGCCTCGCAGCGTCAATGACGGCTCCGGGTCATTGGCTGCCACGACTTCGATGAGGCGGCGCGGCCGTTATCACCCGAACAACGGACACGAAGGCTGACGCGCGGCGTGTCAGTTACGGGCCACAAGCAGAAACACAAGAAATAGTCATAGCCGCGACGCCCTGTGGTCGGCCCTCGATGGGGCTACCCGCGCGCGTCGATCTTGTCCTGCGTTTTGGTCTCGAAATCGCTGGCGTCATGGCGCTCGCGCAGCTGTTCCTCGGGCGGCCCGCTGGCACGGTTGACCATTCGCCCGCGCTTGACGGCCGCCCGCTCGCCGATTTCTTTCGTCCAGCGCGTCAGGTTCTTGTAGTCGTGCGTCTGCAGAAACTTGCGCGGGTCGTTGTAGGAGGCGCCGTTCAACATGCCGTTGCCGTACCACGGCCAGATCGCCATATCGGCGATCGTATATTCGTCGCCGGCGATGAATTGATTGTCCGCAAGCTGCCGGTCGAGCACGTCGAGCTGGCGTTTCACTTCCATTGAAAAACGGTCGATGGCGTATTTGATCTTCACCGGAGCATAGGCATAGAAATGCCCGAAGCCGCCGCCGAGATAGGGCGTTGAACCCATCTGCCAGAACAGCCAGTTCAGCGCCTCAGTGCGCTTGCCCCGATCCTTCGGCAGGAAGGCGCCGAATTTATCCGCCAGGTAGAGCAGGATCGCGCCGGATTCGAACACGCGTCGCGGCGGCTGCTCGCCATAGTCCATGAGCGCCGGGATTTTGGAATTCGGGTTCACTCCGACAAATCCGCTGCCAAACTGGTCGCCGTCACCGATCCGGATCAGCCAAGCGTCATATTCCGCTTCACGATGACCGGCGGCCAGCAATTCCTCCAACATGATTGTAACTTTGACGCCATTAGGCGTCGCCAGCGAATAGAGCTGAAGCGGATGCTTTCCGCGCGCCAACGCCTTCTCATGCGTCGCGCCCGCGACGGGGCGGTTGGTGCTGCTATAGCGCCAATTGGGACTGTCGTCCTTCTCCCAGACCCAGACTTCCGGCGGCGTGTATTCAAGTGTGTCAGTCATGTTGGGCTCTCGTGTGTCGCTCGATGGGTTGGCCGAATGAATAGAGCGATCACCGATAACGCGCAACGCCTTGGCGCATAGGCAAACGTCCGCTATGGGCATAAGCGACCGATTTGCGATGGCCGCGCGATGTCCGCTGCTCCCCCGAAAGCGACCGCCGCATCGCGTCGCACCGAGTGGCGCGATCGCTATGGGTGGGTGTCGTGCTCGCGCCGATCGCTATTTCGGTGGCGGGTATACTTGGGTCGGTCGGCTTGGGTTCGCTTGCTTCAAGCGTCCTACCGTCTCGGGGACGTCCGGGAGTTCGGCCCAGCAAATGACATCGAGATCAGTTCCGGCGATCGTGTCGCCTCCGACCCTGACCGGCCGCCACTCCTGATTGCTCTCTACCCACGCGGCGACAACTCTTACAAGATTGACGCTTCCAGACTTGATCGCCTTGGCAACCGCGAGCGCAAGAACCTGCCGATCTTTGGGCGGCTCACCTTCATTCCAGGACGGTTGATAAGCCATTGGCGAACTTCCCCCATGGAAAAGCTCCGCCGCGTGAGCTTCAGCGGAGCTAGTGGCGCCCTGGGTGTCTTGGGTAGCGCCTGCTCGCATTCGGATATGCGTACCGCGAAGGCGGCGCAATGCAGATTTGAGATTCAGGTTACCGACCTAGCGGACATGACTGACCATGCGCCGCGTGCCTACGGCAGCGCCTTGCGCGCCTTGTCGATGTCGGCCGTGGTGACCTTCGCCGTGCCGTTGCCGAAGAAGCCGTTGACGAAATTCGCCACCGCGGCGAGCTCGTCATCGCTGTGGCCGCGCGCGAAGGGCGGCATGAAGGCGTGCTCGACCGGCAGCGGGGCGTTCGAGCCGGCGAGCAGGATCGCCATCAGATTGGTCGCGTCGGGGTCGTTGACGGTGCGGCTGTCGAGCAGGCTGGCGTAGGGCGATTGCACACCCTTGCCGTCCCAATCGTGGCAATTGGCGCAGTTGCCGGCGAAGACCTGAACGCCGAGACCTGGAGGCGGCGACGCTTCGTTCGCGGCCGGCGGGTTCTGCGCGATGGCGGGTGCGTTGTCGATCGGCGCGATGCCGCGCAGGTAAGCGACGATGGCGTGGATGTCGTCGGCGGTGGCGTAGCGCAAACTGTTGTCGACCGCTTCGGCCATGGGGCCGCTCGCCGAGCTGTGGCCGTCGGCGTGGCCGGTGCTCAGATAAGACGCCACCGCATCGTCGCTCCAGCCGCCGAGGCCCGATTGCTTGCTCGGCGTGATGTTGTAGGCCTTCCAGCCCTGCAGCACGGCGCCGGAGAATTTTCGCCCGTTGTCGAGATTTTGCGCCACGCCGCGCGGCGTGTGGCATTCGCCGCAATGCTCCAGCCCCTCGACGATATAGGCGCCGCGGTTCCATTGCGCGTCTTTCGCCGGATCGGGCGTGAAGTGCGAGCTGTCGAGGAACGCGACGTTCCAGAATGCCATCGGCCAGCGCTGGTTCAACGGCCAGCTGATGGTGTTGGCGGGCGGCGTCTGGTTCACGGCCGCTACGTTCTTCTGCAGGTAGGCGAACAGATCCTGCAAATCCTCGTCGGACATCTTGGCGTAGGCGGTATACGGCATGGCCGGGTAGAGCCGGGCGCCGTCGGGCCGCACGCCGAGCCGCACCGCGCGGGCAAAGTCGGTGAAGCTGTAGGCGCCGATGCCGGTGTCGCGGTCCGGCGTGATGTTGGTGGTGTAGATGGTGCCGAGCGGCGTCTTCAGCGGCAGGCCGCCGGCCAGCGTCTGGCCGCCGGGTTTTGTGTGGCAGGCGGCGCAATCGCCGAGCGTGGCGATATATTGGCCGTGCGTCGCATCGGGCTGACGCTGGGCGAGCGCGGGGGAAATTCCCGGATCGGGAACGTGAACGGCGATCACTATGGCCGCGGCCACCGCTGCGGCGATAACCAGCAATGTGATCGCCCATGGCTTACGGACCATATGTCCGACTCCGCTCAGGGCTTGTGACCTGTCTTATGTAATCCGCGCGGAAATCTCTCACAACCCCGCTTTCCAAGCGATCACCGGCGCGGTCCATTGGCCTCGTCATTACGAGCGAAGCGAAGCAATCCAGGACGGCGGCGCTAAGCTGGATTGCTTCGTCGTTTTGCTCAATGACGGTGCGATGGAACCGAACCTAGTGATGATAACCGATGTCGGCACGAACCTTGCCGCGGAACACCCAATACGACCAGGCGGTATAGGTCAGGATCACGGGCAGCAGGAACAGCGTGCCGATCAAGAGGAACTCCTGGGTGCTCGGCGAGGCCGCGGCCTGGTAGAGCGTGAAATGCCCGGGCACGATCATCGGCCACAGGCTGATGGCGATGCCGAGGTAAGACAGCACGAACAGGCCCAAGCCGGCGATGAAGGGGCCGTATTCGGAAGCGTTGTGGAGCGAGCGCCACGCATAGAGCACCAGCGCCGCGGTGATGATCGGCACCGGCGCGAGATAGGCGATGTGCGGCCAAGAGAACCAGCGGGTCGCGATTTTCGGATCCGCCCACGGCGTCCACAGGCTGACGACCGCGATGGCGAGCACCGTGCCGATCAGGCATTTGCGGCCGAGCGCGCGGGCCCAGTCCTGCAACGCGCCCTCGGTCTTGATGATCAGCCAGCCGGCGCCGAGCAGCGCATAGCCGAACATCAGGGCAAAGCCCACGAAAATGGAAAACGGCGTGAAGCAGTCGAACGAGCCGCCGACGAAGTGACGGCCTTCGACATGGTAGCCCTGGATGAACGAGCCGAGCACTACGCCTTGGGCAAAGGCCGCCAAGCCTGAGCCTGCCGCAAAACCATGATCCCACAGCGTGCGGTGCTCGGCGTCGCGGTAGCGGAATTCGAAGGCGAGGCCGCGGAAGATCAAGGCGAGCAGCATCAGCAGGATCGGGAAATAGACCGCCGGGATGATGATGGCGAAGGCGACCGGGAAAGCGGCGAGCAGGCCGACGCTGCCGAGAATGAGCCAGGTCTCGTTGCCGTCCCAGATCGGCGCGATCGAGTTCATCACCAGAGAGCGCGCGTCGCGGTCGGGCGCGAAGTTGTAGAGCATGCCGACGCCGAGATCGAAGCCGTCGAGCGCGACATACAAGAAGACGCCGATGGCGAGGATGGCGGTCCAGATCGGAACGAGGTCGAGCCCGGGCATCAGCGTGTCTCCGCGGTTGCGGACGCGAGCGCCTCGATCGGTGATTTCGGCCGGCCGCTGTCGACGGCGGCGTCGTCCTCCGAGGCCGCGGGGCCGCGCCAGACGAAGCGCAGCATGGTGTAAATGCCGGTGGGGAAGATGATCAGATAGACGGCGACGTAGAGAACGAGCGACAACAGCACATTGGCGCCGGTTAGCGACGGCGAAAACGAATCCGCCGTGCGCATCAGGCCATAGATGGTCCACGGCTGGCGGCCGACTTCGGTCGTGGTCCAGCCGGCGATCACGGCAATGAAACCGAGACAGACGGTGAATTGGCAGGCTGTGAGATACCAGGCGGTGTCATCGAGCCGCCTGCGCCACAGCAAGAATAATCCGCAAGCCACCATCGCGAGCATCAACAGCGCGATGCCGACCATGATGCGGAAGGCGAAATAGACGATCGCCACCGGCGCGCGCTGGTCGGGCGGGAAATCCTTCAGGCCTTTGACGGCGCCGTCCCACGAATGGGTGAGATAAAGGCTGCCGAGTTTCGGGATCGCGATCTCGGCGATGTTGCGCTCTTCTTTCTGGTCGGGCCAGCCGATGATCGAGGCGGGCACGCCGCGGCCGCCGTCCCACAAGCCTTCGATCGCCGCCAGTTTGGCCGGCTGGTGTTCGAGCGTGTTCAAGCCATGCAAGTCGCCGAGCACGACCTGGATCGGCACGAAGATGACGAGGAACCACAGCGCCAGCCGCAGCATCATGCGGCCCTCATTGGGCGATTGTCCGCGCCGCACCGTATAGGCGCCGACGCCGAGCACGACGAAGGCGGTGGTGACATAGAAGGCGCTCACCGTATGGGCGAAGCGATACGGCAGCGACGGGCTGAAGACGATCGCGAACCAGTCCTTCGGGTAGAACAGGCCGTCGACCACCTCGTAGCCGACCGGCGTCTGCATCCAGCTGTTGGTGGCAAGGATCCAGAACGCCGACGACAGCGTGCCGGCGGCGACCAGCACCGCGGCGACGAAATGCATCGCCGGCGGCACCAGCTTGCGGCCGAACAGCAAAACGCCGAGAAAGGTGGCTTCGAGAAAGAACGCGGTCAGGCCTTCGTAAGCCAACAGCGGCGAGATGATATTGCCGGCGGCGTCAGACAGCCGGCTCCAGTTGGTGCCGAACTGGAACGGCATGACGATGCCGGTGACGACGCCCATGCCGAACGAGATGGCGAAGATGCGCAGCCAGAATTGCGACAGGTTGAGGAAGACCGCACGTCCGGTAAGCGCATAGACGCCCTCGAGGAGGGCGATGAAGGAGGCGAGCCCGATGGTGAAGGCCGGCAGCAAAATATGCCAGCCGACCACCCAGGCAAACTGGAGGCGGGAGAGGAATTCCGGATCGAGCGACATATCCGCACTCCTGTTGTCGTTGGCCCTTTTGAGGCGACCGTCACGCAGGTCCTTAACGCGGATCGAAGGACAGTTTAGCAGAGGTCCGCAACCGACACGATAGCCATGAAGCGGCGAACGCAGATCGCTATCGATATGTTCCCGAGGCCTCACTATGATGCGCAAAAGCTGCCGCGATGGCTGCGTGCGAGGAAATACCCATGGATATGAGCGTATCGGTCGCCCCTGAAAAACAGACTGTATCGGCGGCGACGAAGTCGGATCACACGCGCAGCCCGAACGCGAGTGACCTCGACGAATGGCTGGCCAAGGTCGACGCCATGGGCGAGCTCAAGCGCATCACCGCCGAGGTCGATCCCGATCTCGAGGCCGCGACCATCACGTATCTCGTCGGCAGAGAGAAGAGCCCGGCGCTGTTGTTCGAGAACATCAAAGGTCATCCCGGGCATCGCGCGCTCTACAACATGATCGGCTGCAACCTGTCGCGGTTCTGCCTGATGATCGGCGAGGAGCCGGTCGATCATCCGCTGAAAGCCGTGCAGGCGCTGCAGAAGAAGATGGGCCGCACCATGAAGCCCAAGGAGGTGCCGGCCGAGACCGCGATCTGCAACCAGAACATCGTGACCGGCGAGGCGATCGACATCCGGCAATTCCCGGCGCAACGGATGTGGCCGCTCGACGGCGGGCTTTATCTCGGTACCGGCGACGCGGTGGTGACGCAATGCCCGGAGACCGGCCGCATCAATGTCGGCACCTATCGCATGATGATCAAAGGCCCGCGCGAGATCGGCGTTTACACGTCGCCCGGCAAGGATGCCACGCTCGACCGCGAGAAGTGGTGGAAGCTGGGCAAGCCGATGCCGATCGCCGCCGCTTACGGCATCGATCCGCTGTTGTTTCTGGTCGCGGCGACGAGCTTTCCGAAAACCGAAAGCGAGTACGAATATTACGGCGGCATCAACGGCGCGCCGATCGAATTGTTCAAAAGCGACGTCACCGGCCTGCCGCTGCCGGCGGGCGCCGAGATCATTCTCGAAGGTTTTGTCTATCCGGACGAGACGTTTGCCGAAGGCCCGTTCGGCGAGTTCACCGGCTATTACGGCCGGCCGAGCGGCGCCACGCCCTATATGCGCGTCGAGAAAGTGCGCTTCCGCAACAATCCGACCTTGACCTGCGCGCTGATGGCCGATGGTCCCGCCAACGAAGCCGGATTGTTCTGGGCGGCGCTGCGCTCGGCTGCGATCTGGGCCGATCTGCAAAAACTCGGCGTGCCCGGCGTGCAGGGCGTGTGGTCGATACCGGAAGCCGCCGGCTGGGGCATCACCGTGGTCTCGATCAAGCAGATGTATCCCGGCCATGCGCCGCAAGTGATGGCGCTCGCCGCGCAATGTGTCGGCGGCGCTTATTTCGGCAAATACGTCATCGTCGTCGACGACGACATCGATCCGACCAACGTGCATCAGGTCTTATGGGCGATGGCGACGCGCTCGCGGCCGGCACAATCCATCGACATTTTGCGCGAGACCTGGAGCACGTTCCTCGACCCGAGCCTCAATCCGCCGGAAATCAGGCCGTGGGGCTCGAAGGCGCTGATCAACGCCTGCATGGACTACCGGCACATCAAGAATTTTTCCAAGCGCACCAAACTGTCGAAAGCGACCTACGAGCAGGTCGTCGCGCGCTGGAGCGAGCTTGGGTTTTCCGGCACGCCGCCGGTGCAGACGGTGTTCGAGGACTCGGCGCCCGGGTCGAGCGTCGAGTGATGCAACGTAGCCCGGATGAGCGTCAGCGACATCCGGGAGCGGCGTTCAAGCGGCTCTATCGTCCCCGGATGTCGCTTCGCTCATCCGGGCTACATTTCTATTTTTCATATTGCCGAACATCCGGCGCAGGCAGCGTTTGAGCGCCGCGAGCTCGCTCGCCGATATGCCGGCAATCGCCGCGGCTTCGTAGTCGCGCGCGATTGGAATGAGGCGCGCCACCAGCGCCTGACCCTTTGCCGAAAGCTTGACCACGACTTCGCGGTTGCTGCTCGCCGACCGGGTGCGGGTCGCCAGACCCGTGCGCACCAGGCGGGTCACCAGCCGCGACAAGGTCGAGGCTTCGGTGCTGGTCAAATCGGCGAGATCGATCTGGCGTTGGCCGCCATTGCTGGCCAGGACCGCGAGCACGCGCCACTCCGCGATGCTCAGGCCGTGACGCGCCAGGGCATCGGCGCCGAATTGCTCGGCGATGATGGTGCCGACCCGGTTGACCAGATAGGGCAGGTAATCGCCGAGATCGAGCTTGGCAGGGTGCTTCGCCACGGGGTGGTGCGGCCTCGATTATTGCATTTACAATAGATGCATTATCATCTATTCTGCCGCGGTGGCAATGAAAATATAGTTTCGTGGGAGGTCTGCAATGGATTTCGGTTATTTCACGCTCAGCGACAACCACTACGAAAACAACGATCGCTCCTCGAATCAGTTCGTCGCCGACATTACCGCCGAAGCGCTCTATGCCGACAAGCTCGGCATGCATTCGGCCTGGATCGGCGAGCATCACTTCAATTCGCTCGGCGTCTTGTCCTGCCCGGACCTGGTGCTGGCCTATGTCGCCGCCAATACCAAGCGTATCCGGCTCGCGCCCGCGGTGACGGTGACGCCGCTGCATCATCCCATTCGCGTCGCCGAGCAATGGGCGACGCTCGATCTGCTCTCCAACGGCCGGGTCGATTTCGCCGCCGGGCGCGGTTACGACCGGCGCGAATATGAGCCGTTCCATGTCTCGTTCGACGACAACCAGGGCATCTTCGAGGAGGGCCTGGAGCTCATTCGCAAACTGTGGGAGGCCGACGACCGCATCTCCCATCACGGCAAGCATTATTCTTTCGACGACGTGCGCATCACGCCGAAGCCGGTGCAGCGCCCGCTGCCGACTTATGTCGGCTCGTTCTCAAAACCGTCGATCGAGCTCGCGGCGCGGCTGGGCTGCGGGCTGATCGTGGCGCCGTTCGCAGCAGCCATGAGCTATGGCGGCTTGAAGCAGGTCGCAGACCTCTATCATGAGACTTGCGCAAAACTCGGCAAGAAGCCGCAGCGGCTGATGTGCAGCTACTTCACCCATTTCGCCGACACCAAGGCGCAGGAGGATGTGCAGCGGGCGCGGCAGATCCGCTACTACAAGGAATGCGTGATCCCGGCGCTGCCGGGCGATCCAAAAACCGCGCCGCCGAGCTACCGCTATTTCGTCGACATGGTCGAGCGGCTGGGCAAGGTGAAGCCGGAAGATTTGACGGAAAATTCCGTGCTGATCGGCTCCTCGGCGCGCATCACCGAAATCCTGAAAAAAGTCGAGGCCGCGGGCTTCGACGAGGTGATCCTTTATTTCAACGTCGGCCTGAAGCCGCACGGTCAAGTCAAGGACGAGATGGCGCGTTTCATGGCCGAAGTCGCGCCGGCTTTTGGCGGCGCGGCGAAGGTCAACGCGGCGTAGAAATCGCGTTGTCATGGCCCGCGAAGGCGGGCCATCCAGTACTCACAGTCCATGCCGTTGATGTCCGCGATTACTGGGTCGTCCGCCTTCGCGGACGATGACAGTGAGCGTCACGGCAGCTTCGGCTGATACGTCAGCGGTGCCGCCGCATCGCTCTTCGCGCTGTCGCGCGCCGGCAATTCGCCGGCGGCTTCCAGCACCGGATAGGCGACCGAGCAGATGTGCGAGTGGATGCGCTTGAGGTCGGCCAGGATATCGAGATGCAGCGACGTCGTCTCGAGGCTTTCCGGCCGGCCTTCGCGCAAGCGCTCGAAATGCCGGTCGGCCGCTTCGAGCTCGGCTTTGCGCAGCTCGGCCTTTTCGCGCAGCAATTTCTTCGCCGCCTCGACGTCGCCGGTCATGAAGATGCCGAAGGCTGACTGCAGGCTCTCGACGACGCGCTTGTGGAACGCGGTCAGCTCGGCGGCGCCTTCGGCTGAGAACTGATAACGCCGCTTGATCTTCTTCGCTGCGAGCTCGCACAGATTCTTGTCGATAATGTCTCCGATGTGCTCGAGATTGATGGTGAACGACACGATCTCCATGGCGCGGCGGCCCTCGCGCTCGTCGAGCGAGTCGCGGGTGAGTTTTGTGATGTAGAGCTTGATCGCCTCGTTGAGGCGATCGACCACGTTGTCCAGGCGCGACACGTCGCTTGCGAGCTTGCGGTCGTTGGCCATCAACGCGGCCATGACCTCGCGCAGCATGGCCTCGACGGTGTCGCCCATGCGCAAGGTCTCACGCGCGGCATTGGCGAGCGCGAGCGGCGGGTTTTCCAGCGCCGCTTCGTCGAGATAACGCGGCACCGACGCGTCCGCCGTCTGCTTTTTCTCCGGCAACAGGCGCACCAGCAGCCAGGCCACGGGGCCAAGCAGCCCGATGAAGATCGCCGCCAGCGCGATGTTGAACAGCATGTGGAACTCGGCCGTCATCTTCGCGGCGTCGGGCTGCAGCATCGCCAGTTCGCGCGCGATCGGCCCCAGGAACGGCAGCGCGATGAGCACGCCGACCAGGCGATTGAGCAGGTTGCCGACCGGCAGCCGCCGGCTCGCCGGGTCGCCGCGCACGCCGGCCTCGAGCAGCGGGTTGATGGCGCTGCCGAGATTGGCGCCGAGCACCAATGCCAGCGCCGCCGGCTCGGTGACGAATTGCGAATAGGCAAGCGACATCACCAAGAGCACGACGGCGACGCTGGAATGCGCCGCCCAGGTCAGCGCCGCGGCGATGATGACGCAGAGCACCGGATCGGTGGTGACGGCGGCGAGCAGCGCGCGCACCGCCGGCGCCTGCTCGGCCGGCGCCAAGGTGTCGAGCAAAATGTGCAGCGCCAAGAGCGTCAGGCCGAGGCCGATGGCGACCCGGCCGAGCGCCTTGGCCAGGCTGCCGCCGCCGGTGCGGAAAGTGACAAGGCCGACGATGAATAGCACCGGCGCGACCGCCGCGATGTTGAACGACAGCAATTGCACGATCAGCGTGGTGCCGACATTGGCGCCGAGCATGATGGCGAGCGCGGGCACCAGGCTGACGGCACCGTCGGCGGCGAGGGAAGCGGTCATCAGCCCGGTCGCGGTGCTCGATTGCAGCAGCGCCGTCAGGCCGAGGCCGGCGGCGAAGGCACTGAAGCGATTGCCCAGCGCCTTTCCGAGAAAGCGGCGCAGGTCCGGCCCGAACGCGCGCAGCACGCCGCTCAGGACCATATGCAGGCCCCACAGCAGCAGCGCCACGCCGCCCATCAGGTCCAGGAGCACGATCGATCCCATCAGAAAAAACTCCTCGGGCGCAAAAACTCCTATTTGCGCATGTATGCCCATGCGCCGACGCGCACAACCTCAAAATCGATTTGATGCTGATGGGTTTCCCGGGCGCAGCGCAGCATGGAGCGAAGCGGAATGGTGCGCTGCAGACCCGGGATCGTTACAAACGCGGAGTCCAGAGCGATCCCGGATCAGCGGTGCACCACCGTAGCGCGTCGAAGACGCGCGTGAACGCGCTTATGGTGCTGCACCGCATCCGGGAAACGTAATCGCGGCGCTTACGGATCGAGCTCGGTGTCCCAGTACAGATAATCGAGCCAGCTGTCGTGCAGGTAGTTCGGCGGAAACAGCCGGCCGTTACGGTGCAGGTGCTGCACCGTCGGCTGGAACGGCGTCTGCGACGGAAACATCCTCGCCTCGTCCGGCGTCAGGTTGCCCTTGCGCAGATTGCACGGCGAGCAGGCGGCGACGACATTGCTCCATGTCGTATGGCCGCCGCGCGAGCGCGGGATCAGGTGATCGAAGGTGAGGTCGTCGCGCGTGCCGCAGAACTGGCAGGAGAAGCGGTCGCGCAGGAACACGTTGAACCGCGTGAACGCCGGATGGGTCGAGGGCTTCACATAGGTCTTGAGCGACACCACGCTGGGCAGCTTCATCTCGAAGCTCGGCGAGCGCACCGCGCGGTCGTAATTGGCGACGATGTTGACCCGCTCCAGGAACACCGCCTTGATGGCATCCTGCCACGACCACAGCGACAGCGGGTAGTAGCTCAGCGGGCGGAAATCCGCGTTGAGCACCAGTGCCGGAAACCCCGATGGCGATACATGAGCGTTCAAGACGACGCTCCCACCTCGACTCAATGCCGCAGTGCGGCGTTGGGCCCCAGTTTATAGGCAGACGTGACAGGATTGTGAAGCCCGCTCCGGGGCTTACACCCATGCGCCTTCATGGCCGGGACATTTCGGTCGCCCCGGCAAGGCGCGCCGCTTCGAGCGGCGTGCGCCCGCGGATCAAATCGGCGGCTTTTTCGGCGATCATGATGATCGGCGCATTGATGTGGGCGCCGACCAGGTCCGGCATCACCGCGCCGTCGACCACGCGCAGGCCTTCGGTGCCGAACACGCGCAGCTCCGGGTCGACCACGGCCTGCGGGTCGGAGGCCGGCCCCATTTTGCAGGTGCCGAGCGGGTGATGCACGGTGATGGAATTCGTCGCGATATGGGCGTCGAGATCGGCATCGGAAACGGCACCGTCGCCGGGCGCGATCTCTCGCGTCATGAACGCCTGCATCGGCGCTTGCCGGCAGATGTCGCGCACCATGCGCAGCCCGGCGCGCAAGGTCTTGCGGTCGTTGTCGGTGGCGAGGAAATTCTGGCGGATGCGCGGCGGCTGTCGCGGGTCGGCCGAGATCAGCTCGACCCGGCCGCGGCTTTCCGGGCGGAGCACCACGGCGCGGCAGGCATAGCTGTCGGCGTAAGGTTTGCGGAACGGCCAGAAATACGGCGCCGCCGTCATCGGCGCGGCATTGAAGATCAGCTCGACGTCGGGCAGCGCCGCGTCGGGGCGGCTTTTCAAGAACGCCATCTGGCCGGTCGGCAATTCGGTGGCAATACCCTCGCCGCGCCAATAGGCGTTGGCCAGCGCAGGCACGATGCGGTCGAACCGCATCGCGCGGTGCAAGGTGCCTGGCGCCTTGCGCCCGTAGGCGATGCTCGCCGAAATGTGGTCCTGCAAATTCTTGCCGACGCCCGGCAGCGCGACTTTCACGGCGATGCCGTGGGAGCGCAACGCGTCCGGATCGCCGATCCCCGACAGCAGCAAAAGCTGCGGCGAGTTGATGACGCCGCCACTCAAGATCACTTCGCGCTCGGCGTGCGCCGTTGCCGTTTCGCCGTGTTTTAAAAATTCGACGCCGGCCACGCGCTTGCCATAGAAGATGAGTCGCGTCGCTAAGGCATCAATTTCTACCGTGAGATTTTCGCGCGCCAGCGCCGGCCGCAGATAGGCGTCGGCGGCGCTGCAGCGGCGGCCGTCGCGCACCGTCATCTGCCAGACGCCAAAACCTTCCTGCTGGGCGCCGTTGTAATCGGGCGTGGTCTTGTAACCGGCGGCAAGCCCTGACGCCGCGAAGGCATCGACCAGCGGATCGGAAAACCGCGTCATCTGCGTCGTCAGCGGACCGTCGCCGCCGCGATAAAAGCTCGCGCCGCCTTTCCAGGATTCCTGGCGCCGGAAATACGGCAGCACGTGCGCATAGGACCACGCGGTGAGGCCTGCCGCCGCCCAGCGGTCGTAATCGCCGCGATGGCCGCGCACATAGGCCATGGCGTTGATCGACGACGAGCCGCCGACGATGCGGCCGCGCGCGCATTCCAGGCCGCGCCCGCCGGTCGAGGCCTCGGCCTCGGCGAAATACATCCAGTCATGCTTGCGCTGCAGCAGCAGCCGCGGCCAGCCGAGCGGGATCTTGATCCACGGATCGCGGTCCCAGCCGCCGGCCTCGAGCAGCAGCACCCGCTTGCCCTTGTCCTCGCTCAACCGGTTGGCCAGCACGCAACCGGCCGAGCCGGCGCCGACGATGATGTAATCGTAACTGTGTTGGTTCGGCATGGCGCCCATCTTATCCGCCGCCGCGATAGCGGGGGAGGGGGCAATGACGACGCAAATATTTCTCCTCGCGCGAAGCTTGCGACTCCCTCTCCCCAGAGAGGGGAGGGTGGGGTGAGGGGGCTCGGACGCACGAGAAAAATCCCCACCTTCCGAACCCCCTCACCCTCGCTCACTTCGTTCGCATAGCCGATGCTTTGCATCGGCGTTCTTGGACTAAGAACGGCGTCCGCAGGACGCCTACGCTCTCCCCTCTGGGGAGAGGTGAAATTGACACTCGTTCCGCGCCTCACAAATCTTCTAAGCGCACGCCGCGGCCGCTCCGCACACTTTTGCGTGCCTTCTCGATCCGCCGCAGAAAGCGCGGATCGTTTTCCAGCCGATATTCGAACCAGTCGTCCTCCGACTCGAACCCGATCAGCACGCCGGCCGGCTTGCCGTGCCGTGTAATGACGATATCGCCCTTTACCGCTTCACGCAGCAAATGCGACAGGTCGTCCTTGACCTCGGAGAGCGGAATCTCCCTCACGCGGGGTTTCCGAATCGAGCCAGCCATGTTGCAGCCTCCGATTTTTTCACGATCGCCAGAATCTCGACGGTCGAATTTAGCACCGCTTCCGGATTGAAGCCGCTTATCGCTCGGCCTCTGCGGCAACGCGCCGCGATGTCTGAATTAAGTCACACCCGGAAAAATTCAGAGTGACGCCGGTTGACCGTTCGCGGAGCGCTCTTCAAGATCGACCACGGTGGTTCCCGCAAGGGATCAAAAGGGAACGCGGTGCGCGTGCTGGAGAAGCACGTTATGCCGCGGCTGCCCCCGCAACTGTAAGCGGCGAGTGTTCGGCCGGCATGACCACTGGGATCGCAAAATCCTGGGAAGGTGGCCGAACACAGCGACCCGCGAGCCAGGACATCTGCCACCAGCAACGAGTCACGCGCGAACGCGTTGGGCGGGGTGTCCTGGCGTAACGTTGAGAGTCCGGCCGTTACGCGGTTGCTGCCCGGGGCGAATGGCAGAGCGCGCAACAGCCAAAATCGCGGTGACAGGTTACGGTTTCGCCGTTGAGGCGTGGCAATGTTGCCGGTCATCGACAGCGGTCGCACGCGCGGCCGTGTTTCCGCACTGCGTTCTCTCCTCATCTCCGCATCGGCGTTGACGGCTGTTGCGGTGTTGGCAACAGGCCCTGGCCGCGCGCAAACGGCGCCGCCGCCGGCGCAACTCGCGCAAAACCAAGTCGGGCAAAATCAGGGACAGCTGCCTCCGGTTAAAATCGAAGCGCCGCGCAAGAAGCCGCAGGCGAGAGCCAAGAAACCCGGCGGCCGCTTGTCGACCGCCGCCGCGCCGCCGTCGCCCGGCGTGGGGCCGCCGGCCAGCCAGGCGCTGGCGGGGATTCCCATGACGCCGCTCTACGGCGTTGCCGCAAGCGCAACCCGGTTGGGGCTGCCGGTCATCGAAACACCGGCGTCGGTCGACATCGTCACCAGGCAGACGATGCAGGAGCAGGGTTACCGCACCACCACCGATACGGCGCAGGGCGCGGTCGGCGTGTTGTCCGGCGACGCCGGCGGTGCGCCGGCCGGTTTTTCGATGCGGGGCTTCAGCTTCAGCGAGGTGAACGTCACCTACAATGGCATTTGGATCGGCCCCCAGGGCATCACGTCGCGCTGGATGGACACCGCCAACCTGGCGCAAGTCGAGTTCCTCAAAGGTCCGTCGTCATTGATGTCGGGACTGAGTGCCATCGGCGGGGCGGTCAATTATGTCAGCCTCCAGCCGACGTCGGGGCCGATCCAGAATGAGTTGGACCTCTCGTTGGACTCATACGGTTCGCCGCGAACGCATTACGGCTCCGGCGGCAACACGGGGATGCAAGGTCTCGATTATCGCTTCGACGCGGTCGCAGACAGGTTGAACAGCTTCATCGACGGCGATTTCCGGAATTTGACGGAGCTGTCCGGACAACTGAACTATCACGTGACGAAGGACTTCATGGTGTTCGGAGCCACCGACTACCAAAAGGATTCCGGTCACGCCTATTGGGGCACGCCGCTGGTTCCGACCTCGTTCCCCGGGGTTAGCCCCGTCAGCGGCGTCGTGTCCGGCACGGCGGTCAGTACCTTTTCCGGCAACAACCTCGGGCCGGTAACGATCGATTCGCGGACGCTATCGACCAATTACAACGTGGCCGATAACGCCACCGGCGCACAAAGTCTGTGGCTGCGCAGCGGCTTCGAGTGGACGCCGCTCAACACCGTGACGGTCAAAGACCAGGGCTATTACTACGAGGCCAAGCGAAACTGGATCGACAGCGAGACGTATGCCTTCGATGACGGGGCTGAGATCGCGGCCAACACGATCGACCGCGACCGTTTCGCCGTGTCGCATCAGCAGCATGTGATCGGCAACAATCTCGACCTGTCCTGGGATGCGCAATTTTTCGGGTTGCAAAATCGCTTTGCCGCGCAACTGCAGACGAGCAGGAATTGGATCACGTTCAAACAAATGGATGACGGAGGATTTCCGCAAGATTCGGTCGCGGTCGTCGGTCCGGACCCGGGTCTCTACGGCGCGGTCGATTTCGATATCCGCAACAGCCGGCTCGACACCATCGCCGGATCGTTCGAGGACCGCCTCAAGCTCACGTCGGCCTTTGCCTTGATCGGCGGCGTGCGGCTTGACGATTTGACGCTGGCGCGTAACGGCATCAATTCCGACGGCACGATTCCCGACGGCCAACCATTCACCAAGACCTGGAACCCGGTGTCCTATCGCGCCGCCTACACCTACGAACCGATCCACGACTTGATGTTCTACAGCATGTACGCGACGGCCTACGATCCCGCGGTTGCCGCCGTCTTCTCGGTCTCGCCGGCGAACTCGTTGCAATTGACGAGTTCACAAACCTACGAAACCGGAGCCAAGCAGATGTTTTGGGATGGCAAAGCGGAATGGACCGTGGCGCTGTACAACATCATCCAACGCAATGTCCTGGTGCCGGTCAATGTCACGACGACCGATGTCGCAGGCGAAGTCGCCAGCAAAGGCGTCGAGCTGGCCGCCGCCGTTAATCCGATTGAAGGCCTCAAGCTGTGGGGCAATGCGGCCTTCACGCACGCGCGCTTCGTCGATTTCGACGTATGGACCGGCAACACGCCCCCGAACGTAGCTCCGGTCATCGTCAACGCGGGGGCATCCTATCGTTTTAACCATTGGCGCTGGCCGGTCGAATTTGGCGGCTCGGTGCGTCATGTCGGGCCCCGTTTTCTTTTTCAGGACGACCTCACGACCTTGGACGCCTATACGACGGCCGACGTCTATGCGTTCGTCGACATCCCGGGCCGGGATGTCGCGATGCCGGACCTCAAAACCGTGCGCGTGACGGCCCGCGTGCGCAACTTGACCAACGTCGTCTACGCCCAGTGGGCCGATCCGGGCCTGCAAGACACGGTCCTTCTCGGCGCGCCGCGCACCTATGAGATCGCCGCTTCGGCCAAGTGGTAGGTCTTTGGCCGACGATGTGATCTCATTCCGGCTTGCTTCCGCCAGGAGAAACATCGCTAATGGCACGAACCGGAGACAGCCGCGGATGTTTCCGCCCGAGCGGATCGTTTGCCTGACCGAGGAGACCGTCGAGACGCTTTATCTCATCGGCGAAGAGCGGCGCATCGTCGGCATTTCGGGTTATACGGTGCGCCCGCCGCGGGCGCGGCGCGAAAAACCGCGGGTCTCGGCGTTCATCTCTGCCGATATTCCGAAAATCCTCGCGCTTGAGCCCGATCTGGTCCTGACCTTCTCCGATCTGCAGGCCGACATCGCCGCCGAACTGATCCGGCGCGGCGTCGACGTCCATGCCTTCAATCAACGCAGCGTCGCCGAAATCCTCGCCATGATCCGCACGCTCGGCGCGCTGGTCGGCGCCGCGGCGCGCGCCGACCGGCTGGCGCAAGACTTGGCCGACGGCGTTGCGCGGGCCAAAGACCGCGCGGCGGCGCTGCCGCGGCGGCCAAAGGTGTATTTCGAGGAATGGGACGAGCCGATGATTTCCGGCATCGCCTGGGTTTCGGAGCTGATCGAGGCCGCCGGCGGCAGCGACGTCTTCGCCGACCGCGCCGCCTGCAAATCGGCCAAGGATCGCATCGTCACCGCGGCGGACGTCGTCGCGCGCGCTCCCGACATCATCGTCGGCTCGTGGTGCGGCAAGAAGTTTCGTCCGGAAAAGGTGATTGCGCGGCCGGGTTTTGCGCGCGTTCCCGCGGTGGCGCGCGGCGCACTCCACGAGATCAAATCGCCGCTGATCCTGCAGCCCGGGCCGGCCGCCCTGACCGACGGCCTCGCCGCGCTTTCCGCCATCGTCGCCGGCGCCTGCTGAGGCCTGCTGTTTGGTCAATCGATCGTTATCCGGTTCCTGAAAATCCAAATCAAATGATCGGTAGGCGACGCGGCCGCCGGTCTCGGCGTGTCGAGGCGATGCATCCTTCGCATCGGCGCTGCCGTCGTGGTTAACGCCGCTCTTTCGATCACGATAAAGAGCGCGGGTTTATGCTTACGCGGCAACGGAAAATCAATGTGTTGCAAGTATGAACGCAAGCGTGCCGATCCGTCAATTTCGTTCGCCGATAGGTGATGTCATGCTTCGCGTTTGGATGCATCGGTTTTCCCGCGACCGCCAGGGCAACGTCGCCCTCATCTTTGCGCTGTCGATGATCCCGTGCGTCTTCCTGGTCGGGATGGGATTGGACTTCACCGCCGCCACGCAGAAGCGGGTTCAGCTCAATGCCGCGGCCGATGCCGCAGCCCTTGCCGCGGTGACCCCGGGCATGATGACCCAGACGACGTCGGCGGCGCAAACCGCCGCGACCAACGCCTTCAACGCGGTGGCCTCCAACACGGCCGGCGTGACCAGCGTGGCGCCGACCATCAACGTCACCAGCAGCAACGGCGGCCTCACGCGCACCGCCAGCGTGTCTTACACCGCCAACTCGACCAATTCGTTCCCCAATGTGTTGAAGCTGCTCACCGGCACCAGCCAGACCAACTGGGCGATCTCCGGATCGTCGACGTCGACAGCGACCACGGCGCCCAATATCGACTTCTATCTGCTGCTCGACAATTCGCCGTCGATGAACATCGCGGCGACGTCGTCAGGCATCAGCACGATGGTCGCCAACACGACGGCGCAAGGCGGCTGCGCCTTCGCCTGCCATGAATCCAATCCGGCGGCGGACAATCTCGGCAATCCCGGCGGCGAGGACAATTACACGCTCGCCGCCAATCTCGGCGTGACGACGCGAATTCAGAACATGGCCGCGGCGACGCAAGCGCTGACGACAACCGCGACCACGGTAGCGGCGGCGAACAACGCGACCTACCGGATGGCTGTCTACACGTTCAACTATTCGGGCACCAGCACCGTGAAAAGCTTGACGTCCAATTTGAGCGCGGTATCGACCGCCGCCGCCAGCATCGACGTGTTGGAGGTCTATGACAACAATTGCCTCACGAGCTCGTGCACTGCCGGTCCGGGAAATAACGACACCGACACCGATTTCAATTCGGCGATGTCGAATATCAACGGCTTCATGCCGGCACCCGGCACCGGCTCGGCAACCAGCACGCCGCAGGAGGTGCTGTTCCTGGTCAGCGACGGCGTCGACGACAAGGTCTCGGCGACCTGCTCGGAGTCGCTCAGCGGCAACCGTTGCCAGCAGCCGTTCGACACCACGTGGTGCACCACGGTGAAGAATCGCGGTATCCGCATCGCGGTGTTGTACACCGAGTACCTGCCGCTGCCGACGAACAACTGGTACGTCACCTGGATCTCGCCGTGGCAGCCTACCATCGCCACCAACCTGCAGAGCTGCGCGTCGACCGGGCTTTATTTCGCGATCACCACCGACGGCGACATCTCCACCGCCATGCAGGCGCTGTTCGAGCAGGCGGTCGCCACCGCGCGCCTGACGCAGTAAGTCTGTTTTTTACCCTCCCCTGCAGGGGGAGGGTCGCCCGCCGCGGGCGTGCGGGGATGCCGAAGTTAAAGAAGAAGCCCTACACAGCCCCGCCTGCCGCGCTACGCGCGCATAGCCGATGCTTCGCATCGGCGTTCTTAGTTACGAAAAACGGCGGCCGGAGGCCGCCTTAGCTCCCCCTGCAGGGGAGGCTTGGTTATGTTCGCAGGCAAAATCCAGGAAATCCGCGTTTGCAGTTCGATCAGCTGCACGAACTGTTCGAGATCTTGGCCGACAGCCGCGGATAGAAGTACATGTTCTGGTAGATGTTGAACGTGCCGGTAAGCGCGTAGCCGATCGACGGTGTGTACGGGTAGGTTACTTCGCCAAACAGCACCGTGATGCCGGATGTCTGCAGATTGCTTGGCATCGTCAGCTTCTGGGCCGGTGAGGTCGTGTACGGCGTGCCGTTGAGCGAGCAGCTCCATTGCACGACGCCCTTGCCGCTGGCATTGACGGTCAATTCCGTCAGAATAACGATCGTGCTCCCGGTGGCATACGGCGACAGCACTTTGGATGAGGCGCCGAGAATCTGCTGCATGTTCGGGCCGTCGATGCTGACATATTGCGAAGCAAGGTCGGTCACGGTGCGTGCGGCGAGCGTGGTCTTGAACTTGATCGAGAGTCCTTCGCCAAGCTCGACGCTGCCGAGATACAAGGTCAGCATGACCGGCAGAACGATCGCGAACTCGACGGCCGAGACGCCGTCGCGGTCGCGCGCGAAGCGGCGCAGACGGGCGTGAAGTCCCGATATGGTGCGTGCGATCGCCATCAGTAGGGCTCGCTCTTGAAGACTGCGACCGACACCAATTCGCGATTGCCGTCGGACAGGTTCGACAGATTCATGCCGAGCGGGCCGAGCACGATCGGCCATTCATAGATGACCTCGATGACGAGGACGTCGCCGGGATTGCCGGTGTTGTAGCTCCAGGTATTGGTTACGTTGCCGTTCGTCGGATTGAACGTCAGCGTCGGCGACGACACGTTGGCCGAGGCAAAGTCAGGGTAGTTCTGCACGTTGACCATGATTTTTGAGCAGGTGAACAGCGCGCTGACCAGCGCCGAGGTGTTGCTGCCGCCGCAGACATAGTTGTTCAGGAAGTTCGCCTGGGTGACGTTGCCCTGCTGCGCCTGGCCGGTCATGAGGTTGCGGGCGGCTTCCTCGGTGACCTCGTCGAGCACCCGGCTGGCAAAGAACACCAGCGCCGCCTGCAAGATGGCGACCAGCAGCGCCAAAAACGGCGCCGCCACCAGCGCGAATTCGACCGCGGTGGCGCCCTTGTGACAGCGGAAAAAAGCTCGCGATGAGGGTCGCCGCGTGGCGCCCCCGGCAAGCTTCTGGGTGACTGCTGGCCCCATAGCGCGCATGCTCCGATACCGCGCTTCTAAGCTCAAAATGCTAGGGAATCGTTACGAGATACAAGGACTTGGGGTTAACGGCCGGGCCGCAAGCCACCCCAGCGCCGGGCCAAAAATTCGCCGCCATGGCGCAAGCCCTCGCTGTCGATGCCGTGGCCGATGCCGGGCGACAAATGCCACTCGGCCGGCACGTCGAGGGCGGCGAGGCCCTGGGTCGCCTGGAACAGCGCCTGCGGCGGGATCAGGTCGTCGCGGTCGCCATGCACCAAGAGTACCGGCGGCCGCGATTTGATCTCGGCGGCGAAAGCCTCGGCATCGACATCCGGCGGCAGCACCAGGAGGCCGGAATAGCCGACGATCGCGGCCGGCGCCGTGGCGCGGCGCAAGCCCACATGCAGCGCCATCATGGTGCCTTGGCTGAAGCCGACCAGGGCCAGCGCCGAGGCCGGCAGCTTGTGGCGCGCGAGCTCACTGTCGAGAAAGCGCTCGAGCACCGGCGCCGCCTTGTTGACGCCGACCCAGCGCTCGTTCGGATCGCGAAACGTCAGCGGAAACCATTGCCGGCCGGTCGGCGCCTGGCTGCACGGCTCCGGCGCGTGCGGCGAGACGAAGGATGAGTGCGGCAAATATTGCTGCCAGGCGCGGCCGATCTCGATGAGGTCGTTGCCGTCGGCGCCATAGCCGTGCAGGAACACCACGAGCTGTCGCGCGGTTCCCGACTTCGGCTCAAGCCGCGGACCGTCGAGTTCAGCGGCCATTCTTCTTTCCCTTCTGCTCGATGGATTTTTTCGGCAGGACCGGCGCGCCTTCGCGCCCTTTGACCGCGCGATAATAAGTCCATAGCACGCGCGCCGCCACGGCGCGCCACGGCCGCCAGGATTCGGCCAGCGGCATCATCTCTTTCGCCGTCGGCCGCGCCTTGAGCCCGAAGGCGAGCCGCGCCGCTTCCTGAAGCGCCAGGTCGCCCGCCGGCCACGCATCGGCATGGCCGAGACTGGCCAGAAGATAAATGTCGGCGGTCCACGGCCCGATGCCGTGAACGGCGGTGAGCGCCGCATGCGCGGCTTCGGCGTCGATGTCGCCGAGCGTCGCCAGCTTGAGATCGCCGTGGGCGATGGCGCGGGCGATTGCCTTCAATGCGCGGATTTTCGGTCCCGACAGGCCGATCCGTGCCAGCCGCTCCTTGCGCGCGCGGATGATCGCCGCCGGCTCGAACGGATCGAACGCCGCCGACAGCCGGCCCCAGATCGCGCCGGCGCTGGCGGTGGAGAGCTGTTGCGACACGACCGTCGAGGCAATGCCGGCGAAGCCGTCGGATCGCCGCCGCAGCGGCGGCCGCCCGGCTTTCGCGATCAGCGCGGCAAAGCGCGGATCGACGGCGACCAATGCGGCGATGCCGCGATCGAGGTCGGCTTCGGTGTGAATGCGATGGTCAGGCATCAGCCATCGCCTGAGTCCTGATTCTCACAGCGTCACCCAGCCCGCGGGCGGCATGTTGCCGGGATGGAGCGCGCCGCAGTTGCGGCACTTGCGGGCGCCTTCGTCGGCGTCGAAGGCGGCGTAGAGCGGCGGCAAGTCCTTCACCACGTGCTCGACCTGGACTTCGATCCTGTGGACCAATTCGCCGCAGGCGAAGCAGTACCAGTTGAAGCCGTCGCGCTTGCCCGGCCGCGCCGCCTCGACCACGAGGCCGACGGAGTTTTCCTGCGGCCGTTGCGGCGAATGCGGCACGTGCGCCGGCAACAGGAACACTTCGCCCTGCCGGATCGGCACGTCGTAGATGCGGCCGTCGCCGTCGTCATAGACCTTGAGCAGCATGTCGCCCTTGAGCTGATAGAAGAACTCCTCGACCGGATCGTCGTGGAAGTCGGTGCGCGCATTGGGGCCGCCGACCACCTGCACGGTCATGGCGCCGTCCTCGAAAACCTTCTTGTTGCCCACCGGCGGCTTGAGTTGATCTTGGTTGTCGCCGATCCATTTTTGGAAATCGAACGGCTGCAATTTCCACGGCGCCATCGCTGTCTCCTTAGGTCCGCTTCGCGCGGGACTGCCTTGTTCTTGCCGGTCGTCCGCCATCTTGCAATGTTTCAACGGCTAATTCACGCCCAATCGGCATGGCGCCGTTGACCGGGCAGTGTCATTCGGCGGAGCATGGTGGACGTGAACACCCAGAACACCTACACCCATGTCTTCCGCTTCGCGCCGAGCCCGAACGGCCATCTGCATCTCGGCCATGCCTATTCGGCACTGCTCAATTACGACATGGCGCGCGAAACCGGCGGCCGCTTCCTGCTGCGCATCGAGGACATCGATACGCCGCGCGCGCGGCCGGAATACGAAACCGCTATCTACGAGGATCTGCAGTGGCTCGGCATTTCCTGGCAGCAACCGGTGCGGCGGCAGAGCGAGCACTTTGCGGACTATGAAGCCGCGCTGTTGAAGCTCAACACTCTGGGCCTGCTTTATCCGAGTTTCGAGAGCCGCAGCGAGATTGCGGCGCTGGTCGTCGAGCGCGACCGCTACGGCCGCTGGCCGCGCGATCCCGACGGCGTGCCGCTTTATCCGGGCCGCGCCCGCAAATTGCCTGCCGCCGAGCGCAAGCGCCGCGTCGATGCCGGCGAGGCTTATGCTTTACGCCTCGCCATCGATGCGGCGGTGGCGCAGGCCGGCGTGCTGACCTGGACCGAGGCCGGCTCCGGGCCGCATGGCCAGACCGGCACCGTCACCGCCGCGCCGATGATGTGGGGCGACGTCATCGTCGCGCGCAAGGAAATCCCGACCAGCTATCACCTCGCCGTCACGCTGGACGACGCCTTTCAAGGCGTCAGCGATGTGGTGCGCGGCCAGGATCTGTTCTGGTCGACCAGCATCCATCGCCTGTTGCAGGCGCTGCTCGGCCTGCCGGAGCCGGTCTATCACCACCACCGGCTCATTCTCGATGAAGGCGGCCGCAAGCTCTCGAAGTCGAGCCAGGCCAAAAGCTTGCGCGACTTGCGCGCCGACGGCGCCACCGCGCAGGACATCCGGCGCATGGTCGGGCTCGGCCGCTAGCGCATGATCTTGGATAAGCCCGCCCGAGCTTATTTTGTTTGGTCCGCCGCCGTGTCATTGTGAGCCGAGCATGATCCGGAAAAGTGGAAACCGGTTTTCCGAAAAGATCATGCTCCACTAAAATTCTTGGCACCGGGGGGCTGCCATGGTGCGATCAAAATCGGCGCGAAAGACACTTAAGAAAAAGCCCGCTGCAAAGCGTTCGCGACGTCGTCCGGTGAGCCGGACCACCGAGGCGGCGCTCGCCGCGTTCGCGCATGACATCCGCACCTCGCTCACCGGCATCCTGGCGCTCGGCGAATTGCTGGCAAGCTCCAATCTCGGCGAGCGCGAGCGGCGCTGGGCCGCGGGCATCAAGACCAGCGCCGAGCATCTCGCAGCGCTGACGACCTTGGCCATCGACGCCGCCAAGATCGATGCCACCAAGGCCGATGCCGGCGGGCTGACGCTGCAGCAACAGGCATTCCGGCCGCGGCGCCTGATCGAAGCGCTGGCGGATACGCTGTCGGCGCGGGCGGAGACCAAAGGACTCACCGTCGAAGTGACGGTCGCCGCCGACCTGCCGGACATGCTGCTCGGCGATCCGGCGCGGTTGCGTGCGGCGATCGAGAATCTGATCGACAACGCGGTGAAGTTCACCGAGCGCGGCGCGGTGCGGCTTGACGTGCGCGCCACGCGCGCCACGCGCGGCCGCGTGAAGCTTCTCTTCTGCATTGCCGACAGCGGCATCGGTCTGACGCGCGCCGAGATCAAGCGGCTGTTCCGCCCGTTCACCCAGGCCAACGCCGAGATCGCGCGGCGCTACGGCGGCTCGGGCCTCGGCCTCGCCGTCGTCAAATCGCTCGCCCGGCTGATGGGCGGCGACCTCACGGTCACCAGCACGCCCGGCCGCGGCGCAACGTTCCGCCTCGCCATCGTGCTGCCGGTCGCGGCCGCCGACCCACCGGGCAGTCCGCACGCGCAACAGACCAAGGCGCCGGCGCGCCGTCTGTCGATATTGTGCGCCGAGGACAACCCCTACGGCCGCGTCATCCTCAACACCATCCTCACCGAACTCGGCCATCGCGCCGATTTTGTCGGCAGCGGCGAGGAGGCGGTCGAAGCGGTCAAGCGCGGCTACGACGTGGTGCTGATGGACGTGACCTTGCCGGGCATCGACGGCCTGGAAGCAACCCGCCGCATCCGCGCGCTGGCCGGTGCCGCGCGCCGCACGCCGATCGTCGGCATTTCCGGGCGCACCGACATCGGCGACGAAGCGGCCGCACGCGCCGCCGGCATGGACTCTTATTTGCGCAAGCCGATTAGTCCGAGTGCGCTGAGCGAGACGATTGCGGTCGTGCTGCCGGCGGCTACTTAGCCGTTTCCGCCGCGCCTTCGACGATCCGCACCAGATCGGCCATGATGCGGTTGAGCTCGAAATCCTTCGGCGTATAGACCTCGGCGACGCCGGCGCTTTTGAGAACGCTGGCGTCCTGCGGCGGGATGATGCCGCCGACCACCACCGGCACGTCGTCGAGGCCGGCTTCTTTCATGCGGGCGACGACGTCGCGCACCAGCGGCATATGCGAGCCGGACAGGATCGACAGGCCGACCACGTGCACGCGTTTTTCCGCGGCCGCCGCGACGATGGCTTCTGCCGTCAGGCGAATGCCGTCGTAGACCACGTCCATGCCGGTGTCGCGGGCGCGGGCGGCGATCTGCTCGGCGCCGTTGGAATGGCCGTCGAGGCCGGGTTTGCCGACCAGAAATTTCAAGCGCCGGCCGAGTTTCTTCGATACGCGGTCGACCTCGGCGCGGATGTCGTCGAGGCCCTCGGCGTCGTTGCGCATGGCGGTGCCGACGCCGGTCGGCGCGCGGTATTCGCCGAATGCGGCGCGCAACGCAAAACCCCATTCGCCGGTGGTGACGCCGGCTTTGGCGCAGGCGATCGACGGCGGCATGATGTTGCCGCCGGTTTTCGCCGCTTTGCGCAAGCCGTCGAGCGCCGCGGCGACGGCGTTCGCGTCGCGCGCGTCGCGCCAGGCGGCCAGCCGCTCGATCTGTCCTGACTCCGCTTCGGGGGACACGGTGACGACGGCTTCGGCGGCATCCGCCAGCGGCGACGCTTCGGTCTCGACGAAGCGGTTGACGCCGACCACGATCTGCTCGCCGCGCTCGATCGCCTCGACCCGGCGTGAATTGGATTCGACGAGCTGCTGCTTGAGGTAGCCTTGCTCGACGGCGGCCACCGTGCCGCCCATTTTCTCGATCTGCTCCAGCTCTTCCTTCGCCGCCTTTTTCAGCTCCGCGACCTTGGCGGCGATGACCGGCGAGCCTTCGAACACGTCGCCGTATTCCAACAAATCGGTCTCGTAGGCGAGGATCTGCTGCATGCGCAGCGACCATTGCTGGTCCCACGGCCGCGGCAGGCCGAGCGCTTCGTTCCAGGCCGGCAGCTGCACGGCGCGCGCGCGTGCGCCTTTCGACAAGGTGACGGCGAGCATCTCGATCAAGATGCGCGCGACGTTATTTTCCGGCTGCTGCTCGGTCAGTCCGAGCGAGTTGACCTGCACGCCATAGCGGAACAACCGCTGCTTGGCGTCAGTGACGCCATAGCGCTCGCGGGTGATCTCGTCCCACAATTCGGTGAAGGCGCGCAGCTTGCAGACTTCGGTGACGAAGCGCAGCCCGGCATTGACGAAGAACGAGATGCGCCCGACCACTTCGCCGAATTCCTCCGGCGCGCATTGGCCCGACGCCTTGACCGCATCGAGCACGGCGACGGCGGTGGCGAGCGCGAAGGCCAATTCCTGCACCGGCGTCGCACCGGCCTCCTGGAGGTGATAGGAGCACACGTTCATCGGATTCCACTTCGGCATGTCCTTGGTGGTGAACAGGATCACGTCCTTGGTCAGCCGCATCGACGGCGCCGGCGGGAACACGTAGGTGCCGCGGGAAAGATATTCCTTGATGATGTCGTTCTGCGTCGTGCCCTGCAGACTCTTGCGCGCGACGCCCTGCTCGTCGGCCAGCGCCACATAGAGTGCCAAGAGCCAGGCGGCGGTGGCGTTGATGGTCATCGACGTGTTCATCTCGCCAAGCGGGATGCCGTCGAACAACATGCGCATGTCGCCGATATGCGAGATCGGCACGCCGACCTTGCCGACCTCGCCCTTGGCCAAAGGATGATCGCTGTCATAGCCGGTCTGGGTCGGCAGATCGAAGGCAACCGACAGGCCGGTCTGGCCCTTGCTCAAATTCTTGCGATAGAGCGCATTCGACGCCGCGGCGGTCGAATGCCCCGCATAGGTGCGGAAGATCCAGGGCTTGTCGGGCAACGGTTTGTCGCGCATCGGCCTTGCAAATAGTCCGGCAACGCCACTGTGACGCGGATTTTGCTGCAATGCAACATTAACGATGACCGCGTTTCACACCCAATTTTAACCGTCGCGATTCGCGCGGCTTTAACCGCTGCCGCGCCACTGTCGCGGCCATGCAAGCGCAACAATCGATACCGATGCCCGACGTGGAGGCCGCATGGCGGTTCCTCCTGGTCAATTGGATTTTCGTCGGCGCCATGGGGGTCGTGCTGGCGCTCTGCCTAGCGTTCACGAACTTCTCGCTGGAGCTGACCGGCCTTGCCATTTCGATCGGCTATGTCGGGCTTTACGCCGGCTTCGCCCACGCCAATGCGTGCTCGCCGAAGCGGCGCGATCCCCAGGTGATGTTCGTCCTTGGCGGCACCGCGCAGATCGTGCTGATCACCGCGGTCATGACACCGCTGACCTATGTGGCGGCGTCCGCCAACCTGCCGATGCAGGATGCCAACCTGCTCGCCATCGATCGGGCGCTGGGTTTCGACTGGGGCGCCTATGTGCGCTACGTCGACGATCATCCGGCGCTCGCAGCCTGGGTGAACTACGGTTACACCATGATCCGCTGGCCGATCTTCGCCATCCCGGTCGTGCTGGCGGCGACGCACCGCTATCAGCGCATCGAGGAATTCACCTTCGCCTTCGGCCTCGCTTTGATCGTGACCACGATCATTTCCGGACTGGTGCCCGCGCTCGGCGTGTTTCAGCAGATCGGGCTCGATCCGACCGGCATCAAGAACCTCAATCTGCAGCCCTATCTCGACCAGCTGCGCGATCTGCCGCCGACCCGCGACGGCGCCTTGCGCCATCTCGATCTTTTTGGTCTCGGCGGCATCGTCACCTTTCCGAGTTTCCACGCCGCCTCCGCCGTGCTCTATGCCTGGGCGCTGTGGCCGGTGCGCTGGATGCGGCCGATCGTGATCCTGGCCTTCACCGCGATGCTGGCGGCGACGCCGATCAACGGCGGCCATTATCTCATCGACATCATCGCCGGCACTGCGATCGCGGTGCTGGCGATCGTCGCGGCGCGCCGCGCCGGGCGGATCGTCGCCAAGTGGCAAGTCCGCGGCGCTACCGGCGCGTTGGTTCCTGTCGCGGTGCCGGCCGAATAAATTACGTTTTGTCTGCCAAGGCAGTTCGCGCTTGGGTGCCGGCGCGATGCACGATCAAAGCCATGACGATGACGACGGCCGCGAGGCCGACGTGGGTCTTCACGTAAGGGTAGATCAGGATCAGCACGCCGGCGGCGGTGAGTGCGGCGATCTCGATCCTGCTCAAGAATTCGCGCGCCAGGGCCAGCCGCAGCAGGAACGCCACCGCGACGGCGAGCACGACCAGGTCGTACATGAAGAGATAAGGTGTCGCGAGCAGTGCGCCTGAGGCCAGCGCCGCGGCCTTGAGCTCGAAGGCAACGCGGCTCTGCCACAGCCAGGCGAGCCCGACGGCGAGCGCGAGCGACAGTATGCCTTGAACGGTCCAGGCCAGCGTTTCGCTGCCGCCATGGGCGCGCACCAGCGCGAACACGCTTTGCAGCCGGTACCAATCCAGCGCGCCTTCGTCGATCAAAGCGTGGCTCGAAAGCGGCGCCCAGTGCACGAACGCCTCCCAGCTGGCGCTGCCGAAGGCGAGCCACGACAACGCGGCGAGCGCGATGGCCGTGAGGGCTGCGACCGCAATGGTCAGCCAGCGCCGGTCGACGATCAGCACAATCGGAAACAACAAACCGAATTGCGGTTTGTAGGTGAGGAGCCCGAGACAGATCCCCGCCAGCGCCGGATGCCGCTCCAGCAAACCGAGCATGCCGCCGATCAGCGCCGCGGTGAGGAAGCCGTTTTGCCCGGCGGTGACATTCCAGATCGCGGCGGGAAAACCGAGCGCGAACAGAACGCCGGTGCGAAGCCCGAGAATGCCGGCGATGGCCGCGGCGTAAGCGGCGAGCGTTGTCACGAGCCAGACAACCGCGGCGACCAGATACGGCAGCGTCGCCAGGGCTGCGGCAAAGAAAAATGCCGGCGGCGGATAGTGCCAGCCGTAATAGCCGTCGAAATCGTAGCCGATGGCGCGCACTTCGGCGGCGCGATGCAATGTCCAGTCGTAGGCAACCGGCGCCGCGCCGTCGAGCGCGAGCCGCCCGGCCGCCCAGACATTGACGAAATCATTGGCGATCGGCCGGCCCTGCGGGTCGGTCAAAAAATGGCCTTGCAGATAGCTGCCGCCGAGAACGATCAGATAGCCGAGCGCCAACGTCAGTCCGATCAGCTTGATCGTCCGCTGTGGCGAGAGCTGCGGCGCGGCGCTCGGCGCGATCTTGTCGTTCTCCAGGCTTATCGCCGTGTCACGCTCGTTTGATCAGCCTGATGATGACCAGCAGGATCACCGCGCCGATAAAAGCGTCGATGATGGCGGCGATGATGCCGCTGCCGATCACGATGCCGAGTTGCGGCAATAGCCAGCCGGCGATGATCGCGCCGACGATACCGACGATGATGTCGCCGATGAGCCCGAAGCCGCCGCCTTTGACGACCATGCCTGCAAGCCAACCGGCAATCGCGCCGACGATGATCCAGATAATGATGCCTTGAACGTCCATGGCTTTTTCCCCGTTCCCTGTCCCGGCTAGGGCCAGGCTTATGTGCGTGACGCACCCAACGCAGTCTGTGCTGCGTCACTATGACCATAGGGCTTCCCGCGGAACCTGTCAGGGCCTGGCACGCTACTTGTTGTGGGTTATGTCCATAGGTAATTATTGCACTGCAGCATAAAGTGCGGCAGACTGGCTGCGATCACCGTCGCGACGAGTGCGTCGCAAAAACCGGTTGAGACGGAGCCAGCATGGCTGTCGCCCAGAAAAAACCGTCCGCCGCGCCGCTCAAGGATCTCTACGACATCGGCGAGGTCCCGCCGCTCGGCCACGTGCCGGCGACCATGCATGCCTGGGCGATCCGCAAGGAACGCCACGGGCCGCCCGAGCAGGCGATGCAGAGCGAGGTGGTGCCGACCTGGCCGATCGCCGAGGACGAGGTGCTGGTCTATGTCATGGCCGGCGGCGTCAACTACAACGGCGTGTGGGCGGGCTTGGGCATTCCGGTTTCTCCGCTCGACGGCCACAAGCATCCGTTCCATATCGCCGGCTCCGACGCGTCCGGCATCGTCTGGGCGGTCGGCTCGAAAGTGCGGCGCTGGAACGTCGGCGACGAAGTCATCATTCATTGCAATCAGGATGACGGCGACGACGAGGAGTGCAACGGCGGCGATCCGCTGCTGTCGCCGTCGCAGCGTATCTGGGGCTATGAGACGCCGGACGGTTCCTTCGCCCAGTTCTGCCGCGTGCAGTCGCGCCAGCTGATGCGCAAGCCGCCGCATCTGACCTGGGAAGAATCCGCCTGCTACACGCTGACCTTGGCGACCGCGTATCGCATGCTGTTCGGTCACGCGCCCCACATTCTCAAGCCCGGGGACAATGTCTTGGTCTGGGGCGCCTCCGGCGGGCTCGGCGTGTTCGGCGTGCAGCTCGTCGCAGCGTCCGGCGCTAATGCCATCGGCATCGTGTCCGATCCGTCGAAGGTCCAATATGTCATGGAGCTCGGCGCCAAGGGCGTCATCAACCGCAGCGATTTCAAATGCTGGGGCGCGATGCCCAAGGTCGGCACGCCCGAATACGACACCTGGGTCAAGGAAGCGCGGCGCTTCGGCAAGGCGATCTGGGACATCACCGGCAAGCGCGACGTCGACATCGTGTTCGAGCATCCCGGCGAGGCGACGTTTCCGGTGTCGTGCCTCGTGGTCAAGCGCGGCGGCATGGTGGTGTTCTGCGCCGGCACCTCGGGCTACAACATCACATTCGATGCGCGCTACGTCTGGATGCGGCAGAAGCGCATTCAGGGCTCGCACTTCGCGCATTTGAAGCAAGCCAGCGCCGCCAACCAATTCGTCATCGACCGTCGCATCGATCCGTGCATGAGCGACGTGTTCCCGTGGGAGAAAATCCCCTACGCCCACGAGCTGATGCGCACCAACCGCCACAAGCCCGGCAACATGGCGGTGCTGGTCAACGCCCCGCGCCCGGGCTTGCGGAATTTCGAGGACGTGATCGAGGCGGCCGGGGCGTAAGCGCCTTAACCCTCCCCTGCAGGGGGAGGGTCCTTCGCCGAAGCTCGCGAAGCGAGCGCAGGCGGGGTGGGGCCGTGGAACCGCGCACTTGCCCCCACCCGACCTGCCTTCGGCAGGTCGTCCTCCCCCTCGGTGAAGAGGTGCATCGCGGCTTGCGATAAGCTACAACACACCCGATCGGGAACGGGGCCAGCATGCAGTCTAGTCAATCGCGGACCGAGGCCACCAGCGCGCGCAAGCGTTTCCGCGTGATCCTGGTAAAACCGTCGCATTATGACGACGACGGCTATGTCATCCGCTGGTTCCGCTCGCCGATGCCGGCGAATTCGCTGGCGACGGTGTATGGCCTGGTCGACGATTGCGCGCAGCGCCAAGTGCTCGGGCCCGACATCGACATCGACATCGTCGCCATCGACGAGACCAATACCCGGGTGCGAGTCGAGCGCATCATCGCCGAGATGCGCGCCAACGGTAATTTCGGCTTTGTCGGCCTGGTCGGCGTGCAGTCGAACCAATATCCGCGCTCGCTGCACATCGCCAAACCCCTGCGTGAGGCCGGCATTGCGGTGATCATCGGCGGCTTCCACGTCTCCGGCATGCTGGCGATGTTCCCGGACGTGATGGCCGATCTGCAGGAAGCCCTCGACATGGGCATCACTTTGTTCGCCGGCGAGGCCGAAGGCCGCATGGATGAGGTGATGCGCGATGCCGCCAAAGGCGCGCTGAAACCACTTTACAATTACATCAACGACCTGCCGGCGCTCGAAGAATCGGTGACGCCGTTCCTGCCCGGCAATTCGGTGCGCAAGACCATCGGCAATGTGACGACGTTCGATGCCGGCCGCGGCTGCCCGTTCCAATGCTCGTTCTGCACCATCATCAACGTGCAGGGCCGCAAATCGCGCCGCCGCAGCCCCGACGACGTCGAGCGCATCCTGCGCAAGAATTTCGAACACGGCATCGACCGGTTTTTCATTACCGACGACAATTTCGCCCGCAACAAGGACTGGGAGCCGATCTTCGACCGCATCATCAAGCTGCGCGAGGAAGACGGCATGGACGTGCGCTTCCTGATCCAGGTCGACACGCTCTGCCACAAGATCCCTAATTTCGTCGCCAAGGCCAAGCGCGCCGGCGTCACCCGCATCTTCATCGGGCTCGAGAACATCAATCCGGACAATCTGCTCGCCGCCAAGAAGCGGCAGAACAAGATCACCGAATACCGCAACATGCTGTTGGCCTGGAAAGCGGTCGGCATCTGGACCTATGCTGGCTACATCCTCGGATTCCCCAACGACACGCCGGAATCGGCGCGGCGCGATATCGAGATCATCAAGAAGGAAATGCCGCTCGACGTCTTGGAATTCTTCTTCCTCACGCCGCTGCCCGGCTCCGAGGATCACAAGGTGCTGTGGACCAAGGGCGCGCCGCTCGATCCCGACCTCAACAAATACGATCTCGAGCATGCGCTCACGCCGCACGCGCACATGAGCAAGGCGGAGTGGGAGAAGCTCTACCGCGATTCCTGGGAGATCTATTACACGCCCGAGCACATCGAGACGATTTTGCGTCGCGCCCAGGCCTACGGCATCAACATATTGCGGCTGGCGCAGATCATTCTCTGGTTTGCGCAATCGCTGACCATCGAGAGGGTGCATCCGCTGCAGGGCGGTTTTGTGCGGCTCAAGGCACGCCACGAGCGCCGCCCCGAACTGCCGCTCGAGCCCGTGTGGACGTTCTATCCGGCGCTCGCCTGGGAGATGCTGGTCAAGCACGTTCGCGTGGCAAAAGCGGCGTGGGGCATCTTCCGCATCTACCGCAAGGTCGCCAAATCCGCGGGCGTGCCCTACAGCGACCAGGCGATGCAGCCGGTGAGCGAGGACGATACCTCGACCCTCGAGCTCTTCACCCACAACCAGTCGGCGCGCGACGCCGTCGATCACGCCCGCAAGGTCAAGACGCTGACCGGCGGCGCGGTCGCCGAAACCGCGGCGTGAATTTCCGTCATCCTTGGGATAACGGCAGCTCCGCCCCCTCGCGGCGATGGCGCGCGATCGCGGCGTTGAGCTCGCCGCCGTAGATGAAGATCAGCGCGGTGAAATAGAGAAACACCAGCGCCATCATCGCCGAGGCCAGTCCGGCGTAATAGGTGACATAGGTGTAGGAGAAATTGGACAGGTAGCGGCCGAACACGAAGCCGCAAGTCAGCCACATCACGAGCGTCGCGACGATGCCGGGCCACACCTCGGCGAACTGCCGTCGCCCGGCCGGCAGCCACATGTGCAGGATCAAAAGCGACGTGACGAGCAAAATGGTCGCGATCACGAAGCGGCCGATGTTGAAGTGGCTTTCGATCTCGGCGAGCCAGGGTATGTAGGCCAGCGCGGTGCGGAAAACCAGCGGGCCGAGCACCACCAGGAACGATAGCGCCAACAAGCCGACGGCGGCGACCAGCACATAGCCGATGGATTCCAGCCGCAACAGCCACCACGGCCGCGGATCGGTGAGCCCATAGGCGCGGTTGAGCCCGATGCGCAGGCTCTCGACGCCGCTCGAGGCAAAATAAATCGCGAAGACGGCGCCCACGGTGAGCACGCCACCGCGCGCCGTGGTCAGCACATTGCGGACGTCGCCGGCGATCTGGCTCGACACTTCGCGCGGCCACGCTTCCACGATCATGCGCGCCACTTCGGCGGCGAGATTCTCCGAGCCGATGAAGCCGGCGATCGCGGTGACCAGGATCAGAAACGGAAACATCGACATCAGCACCGAGAGCGCGATGTGGCTCGCAATCGCCCAGCCGTCGTCGGCATTGAAGCGATAAAAGGCGTCCATGACGACGCGGTAGGCGAGGGGGATCAGGTGCAAGCGAGGCGGTCTCCGCGAGAGTGCTATTCATAGCACACGCGAACATCCGCCCCCGCTATCGCGGGGGGCGGAAAAAGCTAAGCCGCCTGCACGTCCGTCAAAAACCGCCGCACTTCGCTCTGCAGGCTCGCGGCTTCGATGGCCAGCGCGTCGGCCAGCGCCTTGACGTCGGCGGCGGTTGAGCGGGCGCCGGTGGAGGCGCCGGCGACGCGGCTCATGGACTCGGCGCCGGTGCGCGCTTCGACCGAGGCGCGATTGACGCCTTCGGCGATCGAGGCGACGGCGTTGTTCTGTTCCTCGACGGTGGCGGCCACCGTCACGGCGATGTCCGACATGTCGTCGATGATCGAGGACACCTGCTCGATGGCCTGCGCGGCGTCGGCGGTGGCCGACTGGATCGAGCCGATCTGGGCGGCGACGTCTTCGGTGGCGCGCGCGGTTTGCGCGGCAAGCGATTTCACTTCGGTGGCGACGACTGCAAAGCCGCGGCCGGCCTCGCCGGCGCGCGCCGCCTCGATGGTGGCGTTGAGCGCGAGCAGGTTGGTCTGGCCGGCGATGGATTGAATGAGGCCGATCACCTCGCCGATGCGGTTCGCGGCGGTGCCCAGCTCCGACATGGTGGTGACGGTGCGCTTGGATTCGGCTACCGCGCGGCCCGCGACCTCGGTCGAGCGCGTCGCCTGCAGCGCGATCTCGCCGATCGAGGCGGCCAGCTCCTCGATCGAGCTCGCCACCGTGGTGACATTGACGGCGGCGGTGCTGACGCGATTTTCAGCCTCGCGCGCTTCCGATGAAACCGAGTCGGCGGCGTCGTTGAGCCCGCTGGAAGCGCTTTCGAGACGGCCGGCGGCCTCGCGCAGCCGGGCCAGCGCCTGCTCGACCGAGCTGCGGAATGTGTCGATCATCGCAGCGATTGTCTCGCCGCGTTGCGCGCGCGCGGTATTGGCTTGCGTCTCCACCGCGGAAAGCCGCTCGCGCTCGATCATGGTGTCGCGGAACACCACCACCGTGCGCGCCATGGTGCCGATCTCGTCGTGCGCCTTGGTCGCCGGAATACGCGTTGCCGTGTCGCCGTCGGCGAGCCGCTTCATCACCTGCGCCAGGCCTTCCAGCGGCCGCGTGATCGAACGGCCGATGCGCCAGCTGAAGCTGATGCCGATCAGCACCACCGCCAGGCCGATCCACAGGATGAAGCTGCGGATGCGCGCGCGCGACGCCGCCAGCGCCGTGCCGGCATCGCTGGCGCTGTCGCGCGCCGCGGCGATGATCTTGTCGGCTTCCGGCAGCACGGTCTCGGTATCGTGACCGATCAACCCCACCAGCGGCTCGATATTGTCGGTCGAGGCGACCCATTGCGCGAAGGCGTAGCTATAGGTCTTCACTTCCTCGTTCAGCTTCTGCTTCATCGACGGCGCGCCGTCGACCGACTCGAACAGCGCGTTGAAATTCCTCACCTCGTCGAGGAAGTGCTTCTCCGAGCTGCGCGCGTGGGTCAGCCGATACGCCAATTCGTCGCGACGCATGGTCAGAAGCGACATCAGCATTTTGCGGGCGTCGCCATCGGCGACCCACGACAGATCCTGGTGGATGATGCGCTCCACCGCGCCGCTTGCCGCGGCGAGCTCGGCGGTGATGCCCTGGGTTTCGTCGTAGCCGAGCGATTTCTGCTCGTTGACCAGGCTTTCGAAGCTGGTCTTGAGGTCGCGCACGGTGATGCGCAGCGGCGTGACGACGTCCTGTGCCGAGGTGCCGAGCGTGGCGGCGATGCGCTCGAGCGATTTCATCGCCAGCTCTTGGCCGTCGGTGAAATCGGCAACCTCCTTGTCGGACGGCCGCGCGACGTATTGGGTGGTCGCCGCGCGCATGATCAGCAAGCCGGTCTTGAGATCGCGGCTCGCGTCCGCGACCCGGGTGTCGCGATGCACGCTGTCGAAGGCGCGGCCGACTTCGATATCGCCGGCCATGAACGCGATGCCGTTGGCGAGGAATCCGATCACCGGAATGACGCCGAGCACGATGATGCGGGCGCGAACCGACAGCTTCGAGAAGGCTTTGACGATGAACATTGGACGGAAGAACCTGGACCGGATGCGGACTCTCGTCGCCGCGGCGCGGCATGGCGGCATTCCACGCCAGCAAAACGGAAAATGGTTAATATTTGGCAAGGACTCGGGCCTCGCGTTGAGGAAAAGCCCGATTTCAACCGGCCGTAGGTTCGCATTGCTTTTGTGCACTGCACGCGTAAGCTTGGCGGGCCGTCCGGGCGGCGCCAAAAATCGAGCTTTTCGGAGCCTTCTATGCCGCTTGCCGCACCCTCCATGCCCGCCGGCCAGAACCTGATCGCAGCGCTCGACGAGGCGGTCGCCGCCGCGGAGGCGCTGTTCGCCGATGCCCGCCGTGCCGTTGCGGCGCGGGTCACGGTCGAGGGCCGCCCGATGGCCCGGGTGTTCGACCGCGAGCAGCGCGCCACCCATGGCCTCGCCTGGCTCGCCACCTATGTCGAAGCGATCCGGCAGCTTGCGGCTTACGCCGCGCGGATGATCGACAGCGGCAATTTCGGCGAGATCGAAGATTTGGTCGTGCGCATCGGCGCCGGCGAATATTTGGCGCAAATTCTCGGCGGCATTGCCATGAGCCAGGGCGAGATCGTCCGCCTGGCCGATCTGGGCTTGAGCGCGAGCGCGGTGGCGGCGCGGGTCACGCCGGCCGTCGATCATCTCATCGCCACCGGCAACACCGCGGCGCATCGCGCGCGGCTCGTCGAATTGATGCGCGAGCGGCCCGACGCCACCGTCGGCGTCTGCGGCCTCGAAGACACGCTGGATTCGATCCGCGAGGAGATGCGCAAATTCGCCGACGGCGCGGTCGTGCCGCACGCGCAAGAATGGCATCTGAACAACGAATACATTCCGCTCGATATCATCGGGCAAATGTCCGAGCTCGGCGTGTTCAGCCTGACCATCCCCGAAGATTACGGCGGCATGGGGCTCGGCAAGGAATCCATGTGCGTGGTCTCCGAAGAGCTGTCGCGCGGCTATATCGGCGTCGGCTCGCTGGGCACCCGCTCCGAGATTGCCGCCGAGCTGATTTTGGGCAGCGGCACCGAGGATCAGAAACGCCAATGGCTGCCGAAGATCGCGTCCGGCGAAGTGCTGCCGACCGCGGTGTTCACCGAGCCGAATACCGGCTCCGATCTGGCGTCGCTCAAGACGCGCGCGGTGCGCGAGCGCGACACTTATAAAGTCTACGGCAACAAGACCTGGATCACGCACCCGGTGCGCGCCGACCTGATGACGCTGCTCGTTCGCACCAATCCGGCCGAGAGCGGCTATCGCGGGCTCTCCATGCTGCTTGCCGAAAAGCCGCGCGGCAGCGACGAGAAACCGTTCCCCGCCGCCGGCATGTCCGGCACCGAAATCGAGGTCTTGGGCTATCGCGGCATGAAGGAATACGAGATCGCCTTCGACGGTTTTACGGTGGGCGCGGACAATCTTTTGGGCGGCATCGAGGGGCTCGGCTTCAAGCAATTGATGGCGACGTTCGAATCGGCGCGCATTCAGACAGCGGCACGTGCGATCGGCGTGGCGCAGGCGGCGATGGAGCAGGGGCTGAACTATGCCACCGCGCGGGTGCAGTTCGGCGAGCCGATCGCCAATTTCCCGCGCGTCTCCGACAAGCTCGCCATGATGGCGGTCGAGATCATGATCGCGCGCCAGCTCACCTATTACGCCGCCCGGCAGAAGGATTCCGGCCGGCGCTGCGACCTCGAAGCCGGCATGGCAAAGCTCTTGGCCGCCCGCGTCGCCTGGGCCGCCGCCGACAACGCCGTGCAGATCCACGGCGGCAACGGCTTTGCCGTGGAATTCCCCATTTCGCGCATTCTGTGCGACGCCCGCATTTTGAATATTTTCGAAGGTGCCGCCGAGATTCAGGCCAACGTCATCGCGCGGCGCTTGCTGGACGGCAGCAACTAAATCGGCTTCTTCCGCGCTGGCCTGCTATTGAACTATGACCCCAGGGGTTATAGTATTGGCGGGGATTGGAGGGCGCGGTTGAGGATTTTCGCGACCAAAGTGTTTGCGCGCTTTGCCCGTGGAGAACGACTCGACGATATGCGGCTGTGCGAGGCCATTGCACGGGCCGAACGTGGCCTCATCGATGCCGAGCTGGGGCCACTTGATAAAGCAGCGCGTCGCTCGGCACGGCGGTGGGCGGTCAGGCGGCTACCGCACCGTAATCGCTTATCGAGCGTCACAACGTAGCGTGTTCCTGTATGGGTTTGCCAAGAACGAACGCGACAACATCGACGATCGCGAATTGGACGACCTGAAAAGCTGGCGAGGCTCTATCTGACCTACAGCGACAGACAGATTGCCGTCGCCCTCGAATCTGCAGAATTGAAAGAGGTAGTTTGGGATGAGCGTAAAAAAGAGTAAGGCGGCCAAACATCGTAGCCGGCTGTCGGCGGCGATTCACGAAACCGCCGCCGGCCTGCATCGCATTGGCCTGATCGACAAAGCGACTATGCACGAATTCGATGCCTCGTGCTTGACGGCAATCGAGCCGCTATCGGCCCGGGAAATTTCCGCAATCCGCAAGCGGGCCGGCGTCAGCCAGGGCGTCTTCGCGCACTATCTGAACGTCAAGCCGAAGCTTGTCAGCGAGTGGGAGCGCGGTGAGAAGCGGCCGAGCGGACCGTCGCTCAAACTACTTTCGATCGTGAAATCGAAGGGGCTCGACGCGATTGCCTAAACTACGAGGTATCGTATCGCTCCTTAATGCTCTTCTCGTTGGTCGCCGGCTCGTTCAACAGCGAAAACCTTGCAGATGCCGGGATTGACCGCGATGCTCGCCTCGGTGAATGTCGCCCGATGAATAGGCTCATCGCACCAACGCTTGCTAAAAGCCCGCAACCCGATTCGGGACAGGCCTGGCTGCGCCTTGCCGCGACCATGCTGATCTCGACCATCGGCGGCGTCGGCATGTGGTCGGTGGTGGTGGCGCTGCCGCCGGTGCAGGCCGAATTCGCCGTGCCGCGGGCGCAAGCGTCGCTGCCGTTCACGCTGGCGATGGTGGGATTTGCGTTGGGCGGCGTGCTGATGGGCCGCCTGTTCGACAGGACCGGGATTTTGGGTCCGCTGGCGCTCGGCGCCGTGGCGCTCAGCGTTGGTTATCTCGGCGCCGCGGGCGCCGGCAGCCTCGTGGTGTTCGCCATTGCGCACGGCTTGATCGGATTCGGCAGCTCGGTGACGTTTGGCCCGCTGATCGCGGACATTTCGAACTGGTTCGTGCGCCGCCGCGGCGTTGCGGTGACGATTTGCTCGGCTGGAAATTATGTCGCCGGCACGGTGTGGCCGCCGGTCGTGCAGCACGCCATCGCGCTTTACGGTTGGCGGGCGACCCATGTCGGCATCGCGCTGACATGCGGCGCAGCCATGCTCCTCATCGGCGTCGTCGCTTTGCGCCGGCGCGCGCCGGCCGCGCTCCTCGATTCCGGAGCCGCAGCGCGCAAGGGATCGCCCGCGGTGTTCGGCCTCTCCGCGCGGGCGCTGCAGATCCTCTTGGCCGTGGCTTCGGTTTGCTGCTGCGTTGCGATGTCGATGCCGCAGGTCCACATCGTCGCCTATTGCGGCGATCTCGGCTACGGCGTCGCCCGCGGCGCCGACATGCTGGCGCTGATGATGGCGTTCGGGATCGTGGGGCGCATCGGCTCGGGCTTCATCGCCGACCGGTTCGGCGGTCTGCCGACACTGATGCTGGGGTCTGCGCTTCAGGGCGTCGCCCTGCTGCTCTATCTCCTCTATGACGGACTGGTTTCGCTCTACGTCATCTCGGCGGTGTTCGGCCTTTTCCAGGGCGGCATCGTGCCGAGCTACGCCATCATCGTGCGCGAGTATTTTCCCGCCAAAGAAGCCGGCGCCCGCATCGGCGTCATCTTGATGACGAGCCTGTTCGGCATGGCGTTGGGCGGCTGGATGTCGGGCTATATTTTCGACCTCGCCGGCTCGTACCGCGCCGCATTCTTCAACGGCCTCGGCTGGAACGCGGTCAACGGCACGATCGTGCTGTGGCTCCTGTTCCGCCGCCAGGGGCGCGTCGCCTATGCGTGAGTGCGACGCGAGGGCGCTGCCGAAATCCAGGCGTGAACGAGCCAGCGCAACTGCCAGCTACTCTCGAAATCGGACAAGGTTTTGCCGCGCGTGATCTCTTCGACGCGCTCGATCGCTTCCAATATGTCGTGGATAACATGCCCGACCTT
>Ga0210385_10000173_pt1 | contig 64994 bp, 48 predicted proteins | sample IncBWH26OmetaG_FD_160107 | JGI IMG/M metagenome (GOLD analysis project Ga0210385, IMG submission 160107) | Forest soil microbial communities from Barre Woods Harvard Forest LTER site, Petersham, Massachusetts, United States - Inc-BW-H-26-O ... | reverse complement strand
TTCGGTTTTGATAGCGAGCAGGAACTTGCGGATATCGAGAAAAGGGTTGAGGACTCTCTACGCGATGTGAAAATGCTGCAGCCGTTGGAATTCGTTCGCGAAATCGAAGCCATTGAGCTGGCATGGCACATTCGTGATGGTCTCCTCGGTATTGTCGGTGAAATGCGTCCGCAAGGCACAAACCTCATCATCGAAGACGTTTGCTTTCCACCCGCACAACTTGCGAATGCGACTCGTGACTTGCTCGGCCTGCTTGCCAAACATGGATATGAATCTTCGGCTGCGGGGCATGCTGCTTATGGAAACCTGCATTTCGTGATGATTGCCCAACTGAGCGAAGACGCTAGCCGCCAGCAGTACGACGGTTTCATGCGTGATCTTGTTGAGTTGGTGGTGGATAAATATGACGGCTCTTTGAAGGCGGAGCATGGAACAGGAATCAACATGGCTCCCTTTGTCCGGCGGGAATGGGGCGACAAGCTCACCGACCTGATGTGGCGCTCGAAACAACTGCTTGATCCGCATGGAATCCTGGCTCCGAATGTGTTGCTGAGCCAAGATCCGATGATTCACCTGAAGAATCTGAAGACCACTCCAGCGATCGAAGACGTTCATTCCGCTTCCCATTGCATTGAGTGCGGCTTCTGCGAACCGGTGTGCCCAAGCCGTAACGTGACGGTGACCCCGCGACAGCGCATCGTTCTTCGTCGTGAGATGTCACGGCAGCCCGAATGGTCAAGGCTGCTGACCCAACTGCAGCACGAGTACGAATATGACGCTATCGAGATGTGCGCTGGCGACGGTACCTGCGCCGATGTCTGCCCGATCGGAATCAATACGGGCGCCCTGATCAAACACTTCAGGAAGATGCAGCACTCGGCGGGTGCTGAAGAAGTTGCGCTCGATGTGGCTAAAAAATGGGCCGAAATGGAGAAGTTGGCGCGTCAGGGTGTCAAGGCGGCCGACGCCGTGCAAACAATAACCAGCCCCCATCTGCTTGAGGCTCTGACTGATGTGGCTCGCAGCATTGTCAGCAAAGATCTGGTTCCCACCGTAGCTGGCCCCATGCCGCACGCCGCTCCCGCCGACCTTCCCCGCACGAGACGCGAGGGTGCGGCAGCCGCGTATTTTCCAGCGTGCATCAACCGCATCTTCGGCAGGGACAACACCAGGCCCGCATCGCCGGCTCTTCCGGAAACCTTCGTGGCGCTTTCTGAACGCGCGGGCAAGCCTCTCTGGATTCCCGATGACGTGAGAGGTCTTTGCTGCTCGACGCCGTGGAGCTCCAAGGGCTACAAGCGCGGGCAGACCTGGATGTCCGAACAGATGAGCGATGCGTTGTGGCGCTGGAGTGACGGAGGAAAATTGCCGGTGGTGGTGGATGCGGCTTCTTGCACGCTCGGTCTCAAAGACGACATATTGGAGCATCTCGACGATGAACGTAAGAATCAACTGAAACTTATCACCATCATCGATTCGATCGCCTGGTGCAAAGACCTTTTGCCCGCGTTGCAAATTCAGAAAACGATTCCAAAAATCCTGGTCCATCCCACTTGTTCGACGACTCACCTCGGCCTTAGTGAGACCCTCCTCGAAATCGCCGGCGCGCTAGCTGACAGCGCTGAAATTCCTTTGGGGACCACTTGTTGCGGAACCGCTGGCGACCGCGGCCTGCTGCATCCCGAGTTGGTTCACTCAGCCACACGCGACACAATCGTACAAATCCAGAGCTCCGCGGATGACACCTGCTTCGTTTCTGCAAATCGGACTTGCGAGTTGGGTATGCGCCAGACTACAGGCAGAGTATACGAGTCATTCATTTTCCTGCTCGAGCAATTGAGTCGTCCGCAGGCGAGCTAAAGGATTGATTTATGCGCATCGTCAATTTTGAAACAAGTGGAGTTCCCGGAATTGCCGCGGATGAAGGCTCGGGCTGGCACGGACTCTCGCAGATGGACAGCGGATTTCCAGGCACTCTACCCGAGCTGATCGCAAAAGGCGCTGACCTGTTGCACATCGGCAGAAGCCTGGGGCAATCACCGGCAATTGACCTGAATGCTGTTCGGCTGCTGCCGCCGGTGCCCGCACCGCCGAAAATTTTGTGCGTCGGTCTCAACTACGACGATCACCTGGAGGAGAGCGGACTGAAGAAGCCGGAGTATCCGGAAATCTTCGCCCGCTTCGCGTCGAGTCTCATCGCTCATCGAGAGCCGATCCGCCGGCCCCGGGAATCAACTGCGCTCGACTATGAAGCCGAGTTGGCCGTGGTGATCGGCAAGCCGGGGCGTCGCATCTCCCAGGAGCAGGCCCTCGATCACGTGGCGGGCTACTCCGTGTTCAATGATGCGACCGTGCGCGATTTTCAGCTCCGCACACCGCAATGGACGATGGGCAAGAATTTCGATGGCACCGGATCGTTCGGCCCCTGGCTGGTGACGCCCGACGCCGTGCCGCCGGGTGCCAGCGGATTGCGCATCCAAGGCCGTTTGAATGGCCGTGTGATGCAGGATTCGCGCACCGACCTGCTCATCTTCAGTGTTCCGGTGCTGATCGCAACGATCAGTGTTGCGATGACCTTGGAGCGAGGTGATGTGATCATCACCGGCACGCCAGGTGGCGTGGGAGCGGCGCGTAAACCACCCGTTTTCATGAAGCCCGGCGATATCTTTGAAGTGGAGATCGATAAGATCGGTTTGCTGGGCAACCCTGTGCAGAACGGCTGAGAAAGCGAAAAGGAGCCACTCTCTTGCCATATTCTGATTACAAATGTTTCCGGTTCAGGTTTGATTCTGGAGTCGCATTCGTCAGCATCAATCACCCGCCGATAAATCTTCTTGATGAAGTTCTGTCGCAGGAATTCGACAAACTCGGCAGGGAACTCGAGACCGATGAGAGTGTCCGAGTTGTGGTCGTGCAGAGCGCGCTTCCTGATTTCTTTATCGCCCGCTCTGGTTTGGGCCGGGTTGGAGCCGCGTCGAAAGTGGTGTCCCATACACGTAGCTTTCGTCTTACGCAGATGATCGGCGAACGATTCAGGAACATGCCCAAGGCAACGATTGCCAAAGTCGAGGGACGGGCACGGGGCGGAGGGAGTGAGATAGCGCTGGCCATGGATATGTGTTTTGCCGCCGTTGGCAAAGCAATCTTCGGCCAACCAGAGGTGGCCATTGGTCTGGTTCCGGGTGGGGGCTCGACGCAAAGATTGCCACGGCTCATGGGACGGGGACGCGCCTTGGAGGTGCTGCTGGGCTGCAATGATCTTTCGGCGGAACTGGCAGAACGTTACGGCTACATCAATCGCGCGTTACCGGCTGACGAGCTAACACCTTTTGTCGAGAAACTGGCTCACCGCATCGCCTCGTTTCCTGCGCACGCCATCGCTCACGCCAAGGCGGCTGTGGATATGGGAGCATTTAGTTCGATGGCAGAGGGGCTTCTGGTTGAAGCCCATGAGTCCGATTTAAGTGTCGCTAGCGAAGTGACCCAAGCCCGCGTGACGGAAGTATTGAAGGTCGGCGCCGAGACTTATGAAGGCGAGCTGGAGATGGATTATTTATCGAGACTTTCCCCGACAAAATAGCCGCGCGACTGGAAAGCTCACCGACAGGCACTCATGCCTGGTAATACGTGTCCCATGGGCTCTGCGATGGCCAGAACCGCGACCGCGGCTGCTGGCCATCGTAAAAGCCATTGATCAAATGCATGTTTCCAGGTCACAGCTTCCGGCGCATACCACCAGTCTGCCTGGGAGACGTGCTCCGCGCTGGCCGCGAACGAGGTAGAAAATTATCCACTTAGAGCATTTACCTTCTCAAATCCTTCAGTGTTTTGAGATCGTCGACTACGTATGCCAGAGAAGCGCGCAGGCCCGTTCCACAACGTACGGGCGCCAGGTCGGAGAGTTCTTCGTTTCTACAGACCGGCAGCGTCAGGGAACCTTCACCGATCCACGCTTGCTCAATCTTCACGTCGCGTGGGACGTTCTCGACTAGTTCGTGAACGGCCGGATGGTCCTGCTTGTCGGCTGCGAGGCGCGCGGTGTGGAGGAGATTGACGACAGGCTTCTGTTTCAGGAGCGACATGTCTTTTACTGGTTCTCTCAGCGTGACCACGGCTTCAGCCAGCCGTTGCCCGCTCGACGTCATAGACCCGGCAAACTTAGATCCCGATGCAAGCGCGGGCCCCGCCTTTCCTGTCGCGGCGTAATACCTGGTCTGGAAAACTTCACCGAGGCGCTTGGGATAACCCTGCGTCCAACCACGAGCAATCGCCGCATCGTTGTCGACGAAAATATATGGACAATACGAAATCGGCTTGCCCTGGAATAGCGCATCTACAAGGATGAAAAACTCGCGGTACTGATAACGCGCCGGGTCAAGATATTCGTCGTCGTTCCCGCTGAACTGCCAATCGTAGAAACAGGCATTGGCGTGACCATTGGCGGAGCGGTCGGGATCGAGTCCATCGGGTAACACCGCCGCGACGGCCGCGGGCTCCGCCCAAAATTCAATGTTGAGAAAATCCGAAGAGTAGTACCATGGCGGGGCTGGATTCAGCGTCGACTTGCCTTTTGGTGTGAGTGGATAATTGAAGCCCTTAAGCATGTCAGTTCTCCTTATTAATGTCTTGTCGGTGTAACTAAATCAATCCTGCACATCGACCGGTCGTATTCACCCAGTGCGCTTGCCCGGATTCGGAGCCGGCGAGAGGATGACTGTCAGACTCTTCACGCCCTGGGCCGGATGAACGACAATCCCAACGATGTCTCGGGAACCAGAGGGGCCGGTCATCAGAACGCTGTAGGGTCTTTGTTCGAAGTATGGGTGTTCGAGCAGGCTGGAAGCTTCCGGGCATTCCAGCCTGCCCGCTGAACTGAGCAAGCTCAATGCCATCGCCTAACAATTGCGCCCCGCAACAGTGCGGCGAGAAAGTGCTGTCAGAAGCCCGGATTTAGTGGGCAATCGTTTGTGAAAAGGCCTGTGACATCATGAACGGCCGGTGTCATGACCGTGACAGGAAAGCCAAAGTCAATAGGGTGACGTTGCGATCCCAAGGCGCGGGGGTCAAAATCTCAGATAGAGTCACCGGCGAGCGAAACGCGCTCGTTTGACGGCGAATCACTCCCGCTCTTGCTCGCTATCGCTTGTGGGGTCTTTTCCGGAGCGGAACCAAATCTCATGAGCCCAGTGGCTGGAGATACAAAGACCAGCGAATTTGAAAACGTTGCGACGTGACCGGTGTGTCTTCCGATCCCGGCGTCGAATTCCCTCAACTGGAATTGCAGCAGGCCCATATCAATGACACCGCCGGTAACCCCTGAGATCTGTACTCGGTCGCCAATTCTGATTCCACGCTTTCCCAACAGAGGAGAGCCGAGAGTCGCAAGGATGACGTTTTCCAGTGCGAGTAAGAGTCCGGCGCTGAAAAGACCAAAGTAGGTGGCGACCGACTTCAAGTCTGACGCAAGCACGAAAACGACGACGACCGTAATGGCGAACAGAGTCAGAAATTGGTGGCTCATATTGATGAAACGCCGCCGATTCGGATCGTGGACATGCCGCAAGGCGAAGCCTCCGCTTTTGCGAACTCGAACGAGAGCTTAACAATCTGCCGTTTCTCACCGCTCGACGAGAGTGCGGTGTCCATGTTCTATGCAAAGCATTTGTCTTGCCAACCGCGACAACGATTCGCCCTGGACTTAAGTTGCTGCTTTTTAGGAAGGCTGCATGCAACAGCTAACAGTGAACGCGACACGCGCAAGTCGGAATCGCGCAGACGGGTTTTTATGCACTGGATCACAAACTATAAATTCGGTTCGCACGCAGCTGACTGGCTCGTGATGGCAGCTGCCGTTCTATTCGTCATAGCTGTACGCATTGGCACACGAAGTTTGGTCGTCTGGCTGCTTTCACATCGACGCGACTCCAACAAAAGCGAGAAGGACTATTGGCACATACATGGAGGAGAATGAAACCGGGACCTATCTATGCTGGGCGAAACTGAGTTGGGCGCAAATGCCAGCGCCCAGTTTCAGCGACAAAGTCGTCTGCAGTACGGTTCCAATCAGGCGGCACCATCGACCTCGCGAACGGCGCAAGCACCGCACCCGTCTCCCCAGCCATTACGATTCTGATCGCAGTTTCGAGACGAGCCGCTCCCGGCGCCTGTGTCCGGCGCGGCAAACAGTGTCAAGTGTCATGTGACATGGCGGCGACGGAGCTCAAGGTACTCGTCAGCCTCTTCAAGAAGCGCACGAATTTGTTTCAGATGCGGGCATAAACTCGCGATTGTATTCGCAAATCAGTGTCGTCGTGAGTGGAACCGCAGTTGCTCCAACCGAATCATGAGAACTCCGCCACCTCGAGATCTCATGGTGCTTAAGGAGCAAACCTGATGTCCACCTCGCCAGTGTCCGGGGAACCTGCGGTGCCGGTGACGAAACCGGCGTCCCCTAAGACCGACACCGATCAGTCAGTTCCTCACCCAAGCGCCAGTTGGCGGAATTACATAACACCTGTCCTTGTCGTGCTTCTCGCCTTGGCAGTCTTGCTCACTATCACGCGTAACTGGAATGCCTGGGAAGGCGGGAAGGTCGAACAGGTCACAGATGATGCTTACGTTCGCGGCGACCTTACTCCGCTCAGTACCAAGGTTGCGGCCATCGTGCGTGCGGTCGATGTGGCGGACTACCAGCAAGTCCATAAAGGCGATCTCATCGTCGAATTGCAGGACGATGACTACCGCGCACAGGTGGATCAGGCTAAAGCGGCAGTGGAGGCAGCGCGCGCGGGCATTGAGGAGAATCTTCGCCAGCGCGAGTTGCAGGATACGCGCATCGAGAAAGCGTTGGCAGGCATCGATCAGGCAAAGGCACAGATCGCAGCCGCCCAGGCCGGCAAGGATGCCGTGCAGGCTGAGTTGATTCGCGCTCGCTCCGAACGTAAACGTCAGGAAGGGCTCTATCAGACGCATTCGGCGACCGAGCAGAACCTGGAGGCCGCTGTCGCCAACGAAGGAAACCTTTCTGCCCAGTTTGCCAGCCGTGACGCCGATCTCAATCAGGCGCAAACCATGCTGCGTAGCAGTGAACTCGCTGCCGAGGCCGAGCGACGCAGCAAAGTCGTTCTCGAATCCCAGGGGACGCAACTTCAGGCTGATTTGCGGGCCAAGCAGGCCAATCTTGCGGCTGCTCAGGTGAACATTGGCTACACCAAAATTTACGCTCCCGGTGACGGGACGGTCGGCGCACGACAAGTTCGACCTGGGCAACTCGTCTCTCCCGGCACCCAGGTCATCTCCTTTGTCGATCTCACCAAGTGGGTCGAGGCCAACTATCGCGAGACACAGTTGACCAATGTGAAGATTGGCGACGCTGCCGAACTACGTATTGACGAATATCCCGGACAACTCATTCGTGGCAAAGTGGTCGAAATCGCGCCCGCCAGCGGATCGCAATTTGCCTTGTTGCCGCCCGACAATGCCACAGGCAATTTCACGAAAGTCGTGCAGCGCATTCCCGTCAAGATCGCGCTTGACGATTCATCGCTCGCGGCGACGCTGCGTCCCGGACTTTCTGTGGTAGCAACTGTCCGCACCAGGCAATAACCGGAAGTCTATGGCAGCTTCGACCATCACCCTTCGACCGGTAGAAATCGCGCGTGCGGCCGCCGCGGCTATGCCGTCTGAAGTATCGACGCGTCCCTTGCTCGGTATCCTGGGAGTCGTCACCGGCGCCGGACTCGTCACCCTTGCCGGCCGCATGCTCAGTCTGGGCATCGCCGATTTGAAGGGGCATGTTGGCATAAGCTTCGACGATGGTGCTTGGCTTGACAGTGCCTTCAATGCGTCGCTGATGTTTATCGGCCCGTTCACGGTTTACCTCGGAGGACTGCTAGGCCCGAGGCGCGTGTTACTTTTTGCAGCAGGACTTTTCGCCGTAACCTCTCTGTACCTCCCGCTCATCCATAGCTACAGTCTTCTTGTTGCTGCCCTTATCGTCGCCGGGCTGACCTCGGGCACTTTCTATCCGCTCACACTGACGTTCGCGCTGCGTAACATTCCCCTGCGATACCTTCCTTTTACCATTGCTCTCTACGCCGTCTTTGTAGACGGGGCAGTAAATATCGCGCCTTCTCTATACGGTTGGTACAGGGACCACCTGTCGTGGCAGTGGATGTTCTGGAACTCCGCTCCAATCGCATTACTGATGATGATATGCATCTACTTCGGGATCCCACCGCAGCCGCCGCGCAAGAAAGGTGGCACAGCCCCCAGCTTCGTTGGGTTCCTCTACCTCAGCGCGGGATTGGGCCTGATTTTTGCTGCCTTGCAGCAAGGCCAGCGGCTCGACTGGTGGCGCTCGGGCGTGTTCAATGCCTGGTTCTGGTCCGGATCTTTTTTCCTCTTGTGTTCGCTGGTGCGGAGGCTACGCGCTCCTAATCCGCTGGTGGCTCTGCCTTATCTGCTGAAGCGGAACACCATATTGCTTGGCTGCCTGCTCTTCTGGTTCCGCTTTACGCTCTGTACAACCATCATCCTCATTCCCCAGACGCTGGCGATTCGCGGTTTCGAGGCCGATCAGATCGGGCCGGCGATCATCTGGAGTGCTCTTCCGCTCATTCCGATTGCCTTCATTGCCGCGCTCTTGCTCTTGCGCAAAGCCGATCCGCGCTTACTCTTCGCCGCAGGCCTTGCTTGTACGGCGTTCGCCGCCTGGCTCTGCTCGCAGTACTCCACAGCGTGGGCGGCGGAGAACTTCTATCGCACCGAATTGCTCGTCGGCGTCGGACAAGCTTTCGCGTTTATTGGACTGGTCGGCTGTATTGTGCTGCAGGCAATCTTCGCGGGGGCTTTGGCCAAACCTGAGTGGGTCCTGACCTTTTCGGCCTACTTTCACGTCATTCGCATCTTCGGCGGCACGGTCGGCGCCCTTTATATGGGCCACTTCCTGGCCCTGAGGGAGAGGCTGCACTCGAACCTTCTGGGCCTTCATGTCAATGGTGGTAATTGGATCACCGATTACAACATTCATGCCATGACTGCGGGGCTCTATGCCAAGTCTTCCGGCATTGCCGCCGCAAGTGCGCGCGCCGTTGATCTGATTGGAGCCCGGATTCGACTCCAAGCCTACAGCTTGAGCCTGATCGACGGATTTCTACTCATCGCATGGAGTTGCTTTTGCGCCTTGATCCTCGTCGCTCTGCTGCGCAAATCACCGTTGAACTACGGCGATCTCAGCGCCATGCAGGAGATTCCAAAAGCCCCGAAGGGATCGAATCAATGAAAAGACCAGCCATAGCATTCCTGTTAGCGGCGACGGTGGTTTCCGTCTGTCTTGCGGCGGCTCAGGAAGCAAGCAATATGGCGCCTCAGCCGCGCAAGATCACACTGCAGGAAGCTGTTCAGTTAGCGCTCAAGCACAACCACGATATTCGCATCGCCGGCTATACGGTCGAAGAAAAAGAGCACGCGAAGCAGGTCGCGAAGAGCGCGTATTTTCCATCAATACGGAATGACAGCATCTTTGTGCATGTGACCGACACGGAGTTTGTTGAGATCAAGGCCGGGGCGTTGGGCACAGTGGGAGGAACGCAGATTCCTGCCGCGAACAGCATCGTCAGCCAAGGCGGTGTAAACATCACAACCAGCGGAACTCAGCTCACCCAGCCGTTGACGACGTTGTTTAAGATCAAGCGCGAAAACGATATGGCCCAGGCCGAGTTAAATGCGACGCGTGAGAAGGCGCATCTTACTGGGAACGACGTAGCTCTCACAGTCCATCAGGTCTACTATCAGATCCTGATTGCTCAGGCACACCATAGCGCGACTGAGGCGCGAATCAAGGCTTCCGATGCCCTTCAAAGCGAGCGCGTCGAACAAGTAAAATTCGGCAGCGCGCTGGAACAGGAGTCGATCGACAGCCGTGCTCAGCAATTGCAAGCCAAGCAGGAGTTGCTGACGACCGATTTCCAGTTGACAGATCTGAAACTGAAACTCAACGATTTGATTGGCCTGCCACTGGCCACCCTCCTGGAGCTCAATCCGGATGTCCCCGAATTTCAGGATACTTGCCCGCGCAAAGATTGTGTTACTGCTGCCATTGCGTCACATCCGGAAATTCTCACTGCGCGTGCCGAGGTGCAAAAAGCCGAGGCCGCGATCGGTTTGGCCAAAACGGATATCTGGGTTCCCGATGTTGACGCCTTCGCCCGTTACAGCTACCAGGACAATGTCCCCTTTCTGTTCCTGGCGCACAACTTCGGAACCGTCGGGGTTCACTTCGGCTACGATCTGTTCGATGGCGGACGCAAGCACGGCGTGCTGCGTGAACGTCAATCGCAGTTGGCCCAAGCGAAGGAGACCTTGGCGAAGCTGACGGATGCGGTCGATCTGTCAGTCGAGACGGCGTACAACAAGCTGGAAAGAACGCGCGAGATGTTGAAGGTGTCGGAAGAAGTGCTGGCTCTCCGCACCGAGTCGAGCCGCGTGCGTCAGCAGGAACTAATACGGGGAGCGGCGCTGAACTCACAGGCGGAGACCGCAGCCGCTCAGGAATACGATGCTAAGGCGCTCCTGCTGCAGTCGCAGATGGACTACTTGCAGGCCCATGACGAACTCCTGAATGCGATGGGCAGCACGCCTGAGTAAGTTGTTTCACCCTGGGCGCGATCGCAAAGCACGGTGAATCGTGGCTCTATACGTCCTTCTCGAGCATGTCTCGGAGCATTTTGAGCAAGAGCTGATGATCGAATGGTTTTGCCAGGAATTCGACCGCACCCGCTTTTATGGCCTGAGCCCGTATCTCGGTATCGTCATACGCTGTAATAAAGATGATGGGAACGTTGCATCCCTCTTGTTTCAGCGTGGCTTGCAACTCAAGACCTGACATCTTCGGCATGCGGATGTCGATAATCAAGCATGCGGCCCTGGAACCCAAATCGGATTCGAGGAACGCCTTTGCTGATCTGAAGCGGTGCGCCTCAAATCCCCCCGCCTCGATTAGATCACCTAGTGAGTCGCGCATCGACTCATCGTCGTCGATGATGACGATCAACTTGGACGTCTGGACCCCCTGGCATGCCGCGAAGCCAAGATCGCTAATCGGTCATGCCCATAGCTCGTCTAATTACCGGAGCAGGGAACGGGTGTAAATGGAGCAGCGGTGACGTTGCGATGAAATCGGAGTGAAAGGCAGGAAGCTACTGATTCTTAACGGGATTAGCTGAGCGGCTTGATTCGCTTTGTTTCGACAATTCTGCGTCGGGTTGGTACAGTCTTTTATTCTGTATCCTGTTTGCGGCGCCCATGAACACCGTTCCCTCAGCGCGCGTTCGATTTGGGGCCTTCGAGCTCGACCTCACCACTGGTGAACTTCGATCCTTTGCGTCGCCTGATTCTGGCAGTCCCGGTCCGCACAACAAAGTTCTCCTCAGAGAGCAGGTGTTTCAGGTTTTGCGGATGCTCCTTGAACGTGAGGGCGAGATTGTCACTCGCGAGGAAATAAAGAGCAAGCTGTGGGCCAATGATACGGTCGTCGATTTCGACCAAAGCATCAATGCGACCATCAAGACCCTACGGCGCGCCCTGGGGGATTCAGCGGACAACCCCCAATACATCGAAACCTTGGGGCGCCGTGGCTATCGATTGATGCCCGCCATCGAACACGCGGAGTCGGCACCTGGCACCATGCCCAGAGAAGTCGCGCGGGAGGCCTATCCAATAAGAGGACATTGGCGGAGGCCACTGGCGGCTGGCATGCTGCTCGCGGTGGGCACACTCAGTGTCTGGAGCTACGGAGTTTACCGCCATCGCATCACCCTCGCTCGGACCGACACGATCGTGCTGGCCGACATCGACAACCAAACGAATGACCTTGTTTTCGACGACGCTTTGAACACCGCGTTGCGCTATGAAATGGAGCAGACACCCTACTTAAACCTGCTGGGATTGGATAAAAGGTACGGCACCCTGGGTCAACTGAAACTGTCGCCAACCACCAAAATCATCCCGGAGATCGCACGCCAGATTTGCAGTAAGACCAATAGCAAGATGGTGATCGCTGATTCCATCGCCGACGCCGGTAACCGGTATCGCCTGGAGATCAGGGCACTCGATTGCGGATCGGGAGCGATTTTAGCTGAGGAACGGACCGACGTTAGCGCTCGTAATCAGGTAGTCCATGAGTTGGGAGCGACGGCCGCGCGCCTTCGGAGGAAGCTCGGGGAACCGGCCGAATCGGTGGCCCGATTCAATCAACCTCTGGAAAAAGCGACCAGCGCCTCTTTGGAAGCACTCCAGACGGGCACTGAGGGAACGAAGCTCTTCCTGGCTGGCAACCCGCGGGCAGCGCTCCCCATGTATCAGAGGTCAATCGAACTTGACCCTGACCTGGCGCTGACGTATGAGGGCATTGGCGCGGCCAACGGAGCTCTCTTCCATTACGACCTCGCGGCAGCTGCATACACAAGCTCCTATCAGTTGCGCGACCGAATGACGGAAAAGAACAGGCTGAATGTCGAGTATCTCTATTTCGCATCCGTGACAGGCGAACTCGAGAAGGCCCACTCTGTTCTAGTAGGGGCGCTGGAGCTCTTTCCACGCGACGTATTCTTTCATAATAATCTGGCGATTACGCTGCGTAGACTCGGCCAGCTCAAGCGTATGGCCGACGTAGAGGATGAGACAGCGCGGCTGGAGCCAAGCCCACTCTATTATTCGTGGGCGGTCACTGCCAACATAATCGCTAGCAGGTTCAAGCAGGCGAGATCATGGCTGGCTCAAGCGGAGGCCCTTAAATTTGACAGCCTCTGGCTGAGGATCAATAGATTCCAACTGGCATTCGTCGAAGGTGATCGGGCAGCCCTCGACCGGATCTTCGATGTCGAAGCACATGGCCCTAATCCAGTCGTCTTCCTGCGCGAGCGGTCGACATTTGAAGCTCAGCAGGGTCATTTTGATTCCGCAGATCGCTTACAACGGCAGGCATCGAAGCTGTCTTCGGACCCAGAAGATATTTCCTTCGCCCTTGTTTATTCGGCCCTTCAAAACGCAGAGGCTGGCAGAGCAATGCAGGCGGGCAAAATCGAGGACCAGGCGCTTCAGAATAAATTGGATCGAAACAACACAATGGTATTGGCTCTCGCGCTCGCCCGGTCGGGTAGAACCGATGAAGCCAACCGGCTCGCAGACGAAGTCAGCCACGAAGCACCAGTGGATACTATCGTGCAGAAGTATCTGGTTCCCACAGTTCGCGCCGCGGTCAAGTTGCATCAGCACGACCCTCGCGCCGCCATTGATTTGCTCCGCGAAACCGTCCAGTATGACCTCGCATCCACCCTATCGTTCGATTATCTCTACCCGGCTTACATCCGTGGCCAGGCCTATCTGGAGTCAGGCGATGGCCAATCGGCAGCGGGCGAATTCCAAAAGATGATCGACAATCCCGGTATGTGCGGGTGGTATATTACCGGCCCGCTGGCCCGGCTTCAGCTCGGGCGGGCACAGAGACTGATGGGCGATTACGCATCCGCCCGCGAATCTTACGAAGAATTCCTTAACATTTGGAAAGATGCTGATCTCGATATTCCCGTCTATCGACAAGCCAAAGCCGAGTACGCCCAGCTCAAAAACATAGATACAAAAACTCGATGACTACGCTGCCTCAGTTGGCAAGGCGAAATGAAAGGCAGCACCTCCTCCGTCATTGGCAGTCGCCCACAACCGGCCGCCGTGCGACTCCACAATAGTACGACTGATGGCCAGGCCCATCCCGCTGCCTTGCGGCTTGGTGGTAAAGAACGCGGAAAAGATATAGTCAGTACTCCCAGCCGGCAGTCCCGGTCCCGTATCGCTGACCGAGCACAATAGTTGACCGTCAAGGAGTTGCGATCTCACTGTAAGTTCTCCGCCAGATTCATTCATAGCTTCGATGGCATTGAGCATGAGATTCATGAAGACCTGTTGCAATTGGATGCGGTCCGCCATGATTTCCGGCAGATCGATGGCAAGTTCAGTACGCATCTCAATGGAGAATCGCGTGGCCTCGCCCTGCAGCAATGCGAGCATTTCGTTGATAATCCCGTTTACGTCAACCAATTCACGTGCTGAATGAGACTTTCTGTAGAACGAACGTATCCGATCGATGATCTCAGCCGCACGCCTCCCATATCGATCGATTCTGGTAGCGGTTGCGCGAGCCCTTTCGATGTTTGGCGGCTCGTGCGAAAGCCATTCGATACAGCTGTTGGCGCTGGTGATGGCGGCCGCGATGGGCTGCTTGATTTCGTGCGCCAGGGAGGCGGCCATTTCCCCCATCATGCTTACACGATTAATGTGCGCGAGCTCGTCTTCGAGTAGTTGCAGTTTTTCGCGCTCGTGCTCTGCGCGTTTCTGATCGGTGATGTCAGTTGAACTGCCAAGGAATTGCACCAAATCTCCGGTCGCGGTGAGGACGGGGTGGCCAACTGTGTGGATCCATTTCACGATTCCCCCTGGCAAAACAATGCGGAAAGTCATGTCGTAATCGGTTTTTTCCACGATTGCCCGTTCAATCGTGTTCTGCCAGGCAAGACGATCATCGGGGTGGACGAGGTCGAGCCGTTTCTGCCAATTCGGCGCTCCGTCAGAAGGATTGTGGCCAAAAACGCGGTACCACTCCTCGGATAGGTGGACCAGATTTCGATCCGAAACGCGCCAGGCCCAGCTGCCCGTATGAGTCAACTTCTGCGCCTCGGTAAGGTATGCCTGCTGACGCTCCACCTCCTGCGTGAGCAGTTCCTGCTCGGTGACATCCATTGCGGTGCCAACAAAACCCTTAAGGACTTCGCCTTCAACCACGGGAATCCCGACGCAGCGAATGTAGCGCTGCTCGCCGTCGGGTCGAATAATTCTTTTTTTTGCGTCGCAGCCGGTATGTTCCGCAATCATCGTTTTGATGGTTTCCGCCATGGACTCCCGGTCCTGAGGATGAATGGTGGCTAAATATCGTTCAAGCGTAGGTGCGCCCTGCTGCGGGTCGAGACCATAAATCTGAAACAACTCCTGAGACCAGTAATCAAAGAAGCCGGAAGGATCGAACGCCCAACTCCCCATATGAGCGAGGCGTTCTCCCTCTCTGAGATAAAACTCGCCACGCTTCAAGGCTTCGACAGCGCGCTTGCGATCAGTAATGTCCTGGACTATACCGAACATCTGATAGGGCCGGCCCGATGCATCTTTCTTTACATCGCCCTCGCTGTGCACGGTGCGAAGTTCGCCCGTGGGCCGCAAGACACGATATTCCACGTTGTAGCGAGGCCCTCCAGTGAGCGCCTCGTTCAGTGCTCGAGAGACACACTCCCAATCTTCGGGATGGATTTTTCGTCGCAGCGCATTCAAGTCCATTGGATGTTCCTGTGGCCGCAGCCCGTAGATGCGATAGGTTTCGTCTGACCAGGTGATGCGATCGGTCAAGAGATCCCGTTCCCAGTACCCGACATGCGTGATGCGCTGAGCTTCTTCAAGCCTGGCTTTGTTGTCCTGCAAGTCGCGCGACAGTATCCCCAAGGCTTCCTCGGCGTGCTTGCGATCTTCGATGTCGGTGAGAGTTCCGTACCATCTGACAATCCTCCGATTCCGGTCTCGAAGGGGGACACCGCGCACCAGAAACCAGCGATATTCCCCATCGACGGCGCGACGGAACCGGGCCTCGTCTTCGAAGAGCTGGCCGGTCGTAACCGAGATACGCCACTTGTCTGCATTGCGTCCTAGATCGTCGGCATGGATCGCACGCTGCCAACCTGTGCCTGAACTCTGTTCGACCGAAAGGCCCGTGTATTCGGTCCAGCGTTTGTTCACAAACGTGGCGGAACCTTTGGACAACGCAGTGAAAGTCATCGCCGGTATTGTTTCCACAACGTCTCGCAGATGTTTTTCCTGACTAATGAGGCGATGAACTCGCCAGCGATGAAGAGCCCAGAGAACCGCAAAGAAAGCTGCCGCGCAAGAGAATCGGAACCAATTCGTCTGGTAATAGGCCGGAGCGACGAAGAAATCGAGGGATGCGCCGGCTTCGTTCCATAGGCCGCTGTTGTTGCATGCCATCACGCGGAAAGTGTAACTGCGCGGTGGCAAGTTGCTGTAAAACGCTTGCCGGCGCGTGCCGGCATCTTGCCAATCGTGATCCCAGCCTTCCAGCTTGTAGCGAAAGAGCATCTTCTCGGGCGCGACAAAGCTGAGCGCGGTATAGTCGATCTCCAGATCGCGAACCTGTGGAGGCAGGCGTAAGGAACCCTTGGCAGAGGAAGTCACAACGGAAGATGCATTGTAGGTCGTGTGGTCCGCCGTGATTTGCTCGACGTGCACCGGTGGCGGCTCCAAATTCCTATACCTGGCGATTCTCTCCGGATCAGCCCAGAAGATGCCTTTGCTCGTAGAGAACCACAATTTTCCATCCAATCCGGCAATCGCCGTCGGCACTGGAATCCAATATGTTGCCTTCCCCTCCAGACCGTCCAGAGTGTCGAAGCGCTGGAATTGAACTGGGTGGGCCGGCTCTCGAACCACCCTTTGGACTTCCCCGGCTGGAATACGCACGACGCCTGACTCTGTGTTGAGCCACACGTCTCCGTCCGAACGCTCAATGATTCCCGACGTCACACGGAAGACCTCACCGTTGGCACCTTTAATCACTTGAAAGTGGCCATTCATAAGTAATGTCAGGCCGAAGAGCCCGCCTAGCCAGGTGTGCGGCCCCTTCACCTCAATTAACGTTACATAGCCGATTTCCTTCGGGGGATCGAATTGCTGCACCTCGTTGCCGTCCAGCACATAGACCCGTCCCGCATTGAACCAGACTCGTCCATGGTCATCAGTAGCAATCGCATAAACGGCCCTGCTGACCGGTATTCCGAGCCGATCGTTTTGCCGGGTCCAAACACCGTCGGCCAGGCGGAAAATCTCTCCGGTTGCCAGCGATACCCACAGACCGCCGGCATGGTCCATACTCATTGCCCTGACATAGGTTTCGCCTTCTCCGGCGGGCCATCCGGCTCGGACAAAGCCACTACCCGACGAACGCCAGATCGATTTGCCTAACGTTCCGACCCAGATGACACCCGCTGGATCGCGATAGAGTGCGCTGATATTCTCGCCCAACGTATGAGTGCTCAGCACCCGTTCGCCGAGATTGAACAGGGGAGGGGCCCAACCTGCTGCCCATACCGTGCCGTGCTCACCGGCGGCAAACGTCAACTGTCCTGCGTAGGGGGGGTGTACCGGAGCTCGAATGAGAGCATTGTTGCGGAAGCGGTCAATACCCGCGCCCGTTGCCGTCCAAATGTTGCCTTCGCGATCTTGAAATACATTCCAGATGTTGTTGGAGCTGAGTCCCTGGTCAACCGTGAATGTTTGAGACGAACTGTCAGCCTTCTCCGATGGTGTCAGGGCCTTTTCGCCGCGCTTCGGCTGCCACGGCACAAGGCGATCGGGATAAGCAATACGGTGGAGGCCATCAGCCATTGCGAACCAGAGGGCGCCCTCGCGGTCAAACAGAATTCGCGCCACCGCGGCATGTGGTCCCAGCATTGGAGCACGGATCCCTGTGCGATCGCCGGGTCCCTGAAGGATCCGCTGTATTCCGAACGGGCTCGCTTGCCAGATGCTCCCATCGGGCGCCTGGGCAAGGGAGCCCTCCGGCATAGAGTCCCCGGAGCCGCTGGCATTGATCTCGAAGCTCTTCGCGCCACGGCGGAGGAAAAACAATCGGCCGTTTTGAGATTTGACCCACAAAGTCCCGCCTCGGTCGACGAGCAGAGCAATTGGTTCACCACCGGAATATCCCCATCCTGGTCCGATCGAATCGCATTGGGCGTTTTGCAGGCGGCCCAAACCTCGTGGCGTTGCAATCCACAGAACCCCATCCTGATCCTGAACCATCATGTCAACGTGCGCGTTCGCGGAACAGTTTTGTGTGGAGAAGGTATGAACCTGTCCATTTTTCAGCAGATCTACCTGGGGTAGTGCGTGGCCAATCCATAGTCCTCCATCGGGAACCGCGGTGATACTGAATACGTCATCCCATCTGTGTTCCCCCGTCGGGAGCACCCCAGCCATTGCTGTCTCAATGGGTTCGAAACGAACCCCGTCAAATCGCAGCAAACGATCATCCGAGGTGAGTAGCCAGAGAAAACCATTTGAGGTCTGTACTATTTGTTTGGTCTCGCCAATACCGGCGTTATCCGCAGTCCATGCCGTGTGATGAAGTTGGTCGATTTGAATATCTCGATCAAGGCCAAACAGCGGCGTACACGAGATTATGAAGAGCCACCAGCAAAAGAGGCTCAACTCGAGTTGCATCCGCCACTTCGACATCAATCGTTGACTCCCGGAATGGAATCCGCGGAATAGTGACTGTGCCACACAATTTGGCAGGGAATCTATTTCAACATGCTGGCAGGCACAAGCCAACCATTTGAACCGTTGAGGAGAAAATTCGAGGCGAGAGGAGGTCAATACAGTTCTGCCCTCAAATCTGAACATCTCCCGGTGCCCGGTCGAGAACATCTGCGCCTTCCTCAGCGATGGGTCGTGAGATTCCCAGTCTTTTCATCTTGGCCAGGAGCGTGGTCCGTTTCAATCCAAGTTTGGCGGCGGCGCCTCGGGGGCCACCTACGATCCAGCCGGACTGCTCCAGCGTTTCCATGATCAGCGCGCGGTCAGAATCTTCCAAACTCATCGAGGACTCAAAACCACGAGGGCGATGCAAAGTGGGGACAATGGGCTCTCCCTGCCTTTTTTGTAGAGGGTTTGGCAGCACGGTATTCCGCGCAAGGATTACCGCGCGTTCCACCAGATTCTGCAATTCGCGGACGTTGCCCGGCCAGGAATACCATTGGAAGGCAGCCATGGTTTCCGGGGGAATCGAGTCGACCGGTTTACCCATGCGCCGGCTGAAGATGTCCATGAAATGGACTACGAGAGAGGGAATGTCTTCGCGGCGCTCGCGGAGCGCAGGCAACAGAATGGGGAAGACGTTCAATCGATAGTAGAGATCATTGCGGAACTGACCTCGCGCTACCATCTTGCCCAGATTCCGATTGGATGCGGCGACGAGCCGAACATCCACCTTGTGAGTTCTACCGCTTCCGAGTCGCTCGAACTCCTGCTCCTGCAGCACACGCAGTAACTTCGGCTGAAGTGCGGGGGGAATATCGCCGACCTCGTCGAGGAATAGAGTGCCCTTGTCAGCCATTTCAAAGCGTCCTATCTTCTGCGCTATTGCTCCGGTGAAGGCGCCCTTCTCGTGACCGAACAACTCACTTTCCAGAAGATCGAGCGGGATAGCGGCGCAATTCAGTTTTATAAAAGCGCGACCGCAGCGCTGACTTGCATTGTGAATGGCATGGGCGATGAGTTCTTTCCCCGTGCCGGTCTCCCCCTCGATAAGGACTGTCGAGTTGGTGGGAGCGACCTGCTCCACCTGAGTGAGAACCGACTCGAGAGCAGCGCTATTACCTATGATCCGCTCGAATGTTCGCTCGACCTGATCCGTCACAGGGTCCGTGATTGTCGCACGATCTCCCACAGAATCCTCTACATTCAAGGCTCGTCACGCGAATGCGAATAATGCGAGCTTTCACATATTCAGAGCGGCACGAACTCTTTTGAGTAACAATTGATGATCGAATGGTTTTGCGAGGAACTCGACTGCCCCGCGTCGCATGGCTTGAATCCGCATCCTGGCGTCGCCGTGAGCGGTAATAAAGATGATAGGAACGTTGCATTCCTCTTCTTTTAGCCTGGCCTGCAGCTCCAGACCCGACATCTTCGGCATGCGGACGTCAACGATCAGGCACGCAGCCTTGCGATGCAAATCCGATTTGAGGAAATCTTCCGCGCTTCCGTAGGAATTTGCCTCTAGCCCGGCCGCTTCCATGAGGTCGCGCAACGAATCCTGCATGGCCTCATCATCGTCAATAATCGCAATCCATTTGGACTTTGGGTCCACGGGCATACCCCGAGGGTAGCCTGACGACGGGTCCCGGACCAATCGAACTTTGGGCGGACAAAACTAGACTTTAGTAGGTCAGCGCGCTACTTTCGACGGATCGGCGACTCGACCCCCGATAGCCGGACCTAACGATTTATCAGGACCTGAGCTTGTCGGCCATCCTGACAAGCTCAGGCAATGATTTAGCCTGCATCTTTTTCATGACCTGGCTGCGATACATTTTGACGGTAGCTTCGCTGGCACCGAGTTCCGCTGCAACCTGCTTGTTGAGCATTCCAGAAACGACTAGCTTCATCACTTCGCGCTCGCGAATACCGAGTCCCTCGTAACGATGTTTCAGCCCGGCTAACTCTCGCTCTTTCTCGCACAGTATGCGAGCTCGAGCTAGTGATCGCTGGACCGCATCGAGCAGATCCTGTTGCCGGAATGGCTTAGTAAGAAACTCGACCGCGCCAGACTTCATAGCCTTGACCGACATGGGCACGTCAGCGTGAGCCGTGAGAAAAATAATGGGAATACTTATTCTCCCTCTTTTCAGTTCGTGCTGAAGATCCAGACCGCTGATACCCGGAAGCCTTACATCCAGAATTAGGCAACTCGGGCCGTTGCCGTGTCCAGTTGCCAAGAACTCTTGTGCGGTTCCAAAAGAACGAGAATGCAGGCCGACTGACTCCAGCAGTTCCTGAACTGACTCGCGCACATCAGCGTCATCATCGACGATGAATACGGTCGCTGCGTCTTGCGCACTCATTCGCTCGTGCCCCCATTAAGAGTACGGTGAAAAAACCATGTCACAAGCTTCTGCTCGCTATGCCGGCGCGGCCAGCGAGATCGCCAACGATTCTATCGGATGATGATCGAATCGGAGGATGCCAATGCGCAAGCCGCGCAAATGCCCGGGTGCTCAAACGTCATGACTGACATGGCTCGGACTTATCCGCATCTAGGGTGGTATCCACCGGCTGCGACTAGGGCTGGACAAGGGTCGGTGCGGGTCTGCCATTAAGCACTGCATCCACATTGTCCAGCGCGAGCATGCCCATGGCTGTGCGGGTTTCGATTGTGGCACTACCGATATGCGGCAATAGAAACGTATTTTTCAGCGAAATATATTCCGGGTCAAGTTTCGGCTCGCCTTCATATACGTCGAGTCCGGCAGCGGCGATCCGCCCGCTCTTGAGAGCAGCGATGAGGTCGATGTCGTTCACCAAGCCGCCTCGAGCGGTGTTTACGACGATCGCCCCGGGAGGCAAAAGGCTTATGGTTTTGGCGTTCAAGAAATGGCGGGTCTGAGGAGTCTCCGGTGCATGCAAGGTCAAGAACTGACTGACGCGAAGCAGATCTGACGGATCCTCGTGGTAGACGGCATCGCCTGCGATTTCTGCAAGTAACTTCGAACCGTTGGAATAGTGAATCTTCATCCCGAATCCTCGCGCTCGACGCGCCACGGACTGTCCCACGCGTCCCATTCCGAAGATGCCGAGGACTTTGCCACCGACTTGCCATCCCAAGAGCATGTCGGGGCTCAGGGGCTTCCACGCTCCGGTTCGAACCAGTTCCTGAGCTTCGTAAGCGCGACGCGAAGCGCCCAGCAAAAGCAGCATGGCTATGTCGGCCGTTGCTTCATTGTTGACGCCAGGGGTATAAGCAACTGGAATGTTTCTGCGAGCGGCGGCTTCCAGATCGATATGCTCAAAACCAACCGAGTACGTTGCAATGACTTTTACGGTGGGCGAAACATTTTGGAAAAATCCAGAGTCCAACCGGTCTGCGGGCGTGATAAACAGGGCATCTGCGCCGTCAGCCGCGGACAGCAACTGTTGTTGGCTGAAAGGGAATTGATTCGGGTTTCGCCGGGTGTTGTAATCGCGATCGATGCGATCTTCAACTTCATTCGGATAACGGCTGGTCACCACCAGAATGGGTTTAGTCATACTCAGATGTCCTTTTACCCGGCCGCGTGACTCAGACGATTCCAACGTTCCGCTTCATCTCCTTGATCACCGTATCCAGCCTTCCGCTCAGCACTTGCTTGGCGAAACTGAGCGTGAACCCCTTAACCGTGTGCAAAGGTGAACGCGACGGCATGGCTAGCGCGAAGGGATCTACGACTGCGTCGACAACGACAGGGCCGTTCTTGTGTGCGAGAGCTTCAGCCAGACCTTCTCGAACATCCCCAGGTTCCTCAATACGAATTCCTTTCGCGCCCATTGCCTCAGCAACCTTGGCGAAGTTTGGATTCTTGAACTCCACGCCAAACGGAATGAAGCCAGCCTCCTGTTGCTCGATATGGACGAAGTCGAATTTCTCATTGTTGAGGATGACCTGAACCATGGGAGTTCGCCGTTCTATTTGTGTCAGCAGATCGCCCATTCCCAGCATTGTGAAGCCTCCATCGCCGCATAGCGCGATGCACTGTCTGCCGGGATATGCCAGAGCGCAGCCGAATGCGTTCGGCGCGGCGTTGGCCATAGACGCCCATGAGAAGGAGCCGAAAAGCCTGCGGTTTTTTCCACCTTGGATATGTCTGGCAAGCCAGATACAGGCCGTACCCGTGTCGGCAAAAAACATGGCGTCATCCGAGGCTAGCTCGCTTAGCGTCGCGGCGAGGAATTCAGGGCGTATCGGTTTTATTCCCGGCCCCTTTTCGACATAGTGCTGCAGAAGTTTGTGGAAGGATTCCGTGCGCGCGATCTGCTTCGCTAGAAATTCTCCGTCCCTCTTCTCGCGCACCGCCGGAAGCAATGCACTGACGGTCGACTTGATATCGCCGACCAGGCCGAGATCCAGCGCTGTACGGCGGCCGATGTGCTTAGGATTCTTGTCAATCTGAACTTTTTTCACATTGGTGCCGGGTAGAAATTCTGAGAACGGAAAATCGGTGCCCAGCATCAGCAAAAGGTCAGCTTCATTAATTGCGTTGTACGCTCCCCCATAACCGATCAGGCCGGTCATGCCAACGGCATTAGGATTGTCATGCTCCAGCCACTGCTTCCCGCGGAAAGCATAGCCGACGGGGGCTTTCAGCTTGGACGCCAGTTGAACCACTTCGTCGCGACCATCTCTGCAACCGTCTCCACCAAAGATCGCTACCGTTTTCGCTTCATCGATCATCTTCACCAATTTTTCGAAGTCTGTATCCGAAGGCCTCACGACAGCGGGGGCTGGAATGGTGAAGTCAGTAGGCTCGTCTGGAGCATCGGCGGATGCGACATCGCCCGGTATGGCAAGAACGGTGGGACCCTTTTCCACAACAGCGGTGATGATGGCCGTGCTGATGACCGCGCGCGCCTGCTCCGGATTAACCAGCCGCGCGGTATAGAGAGAAGCCGCCTCAAAAAACTTGTACGGATTTATTTCCTCGAGTGCAGACGTGTCAATAATGCTTGACTCTACATCTCCGGCGATAGCGATTATGGGTGCACCTTCTTTCCGTGCGTCCATCAATCCGTTGAACAAATGGACAACTCCGGGCCCCGCAGTTCCGCACACCGCCACCGGGTTCCCAGTGAAATAGGCCTCTGCGACCGCTGCGAATGCTCCATACTCTTCATTGCGCACAACGATAAGTTCAATTGCACCGTTTCGGCGCAGGGCATCGACTACAGGATTCAGAGCGTCTCCGACGATTCCGTAACAGCGCTTGACTCCAGCCTTCACCAGCATCTCCCACAAAACGTCTGCAACTTTTTTTGACATAAGAACCTTTCTGGATTCTTTGTGGACTTCGTACCGGTACGGCGAAATCAACTCCCCACGTCTACATCACGGCTACCCTGCCAAGAAATAAGCGGTCACCAACTACGTGCCGCCGCTGGCAACCGTTAATTGCTGGAATGCCCGTTATGGCGCTGTTGCTCCGCGCACTTCCCCAAGGAGCAATTATCGGAGCAGATTTTCCTTAGCGAGGTCAATAATCTCATCCCCGCGTCCATTAAGGATCGCTCTCAGCATGAAGAGGCTGAAACCTTTTGCCTGCTCGTAGGTGATCGTTGGTGGCATGGCGAGTTCCTGCCGAGCTACGGAGACTTCGACCAATGCCGGGCCATCGTGTGCCAGCGCTTCTGCAATTGCGGGTTCCACCTGATCCGCTGTTTCCGCTTTCAATCCGAGAATTCCCGCCCCCTCCGCGATTTTCGCGAAGTCTGGATTGCGCAAGTCGGTGCTGAAATTCAGAACACCAGCGGACTTCATCTCCAGTTCCACGAAGGCCAGCGCGTCGTTCTTGTATACGATCATTTTTACTGGCAAGTCGTGTTGCTTTAGAGTCAGCAGATCGCCCATTAGCATCGAAATGCCACCATCGCCAGACAAAGTGATCACCTGCCGGCCAGGATAGGTGGCCTGCGCACCGATTGCCTGGGGAAGTGAATTTGCCATCGAACCATGGTTGAACGAACCGAGCAGTCTGCGACGGCCATTCATCGTGAGATAGCGCGCGGCCCAAATCACGGGAGTTCCCACATCGCACATGAAAATGGCATCATCAGCTGCGAGTTTGTCGAGTACTCGCGTGACATATTGCGGGTGAATGGGTTTCTGACCGGGACGTCCGGTTGCCAACTCGTCCAGACTCTGGCGTGTCTTGCGATAATGCGCAACGGACTCCGTCAAATGCTTGTCATACGAATTCTGTGACAGCTTTGGCAGCAATGCCTTAAGCGTGGTCTTTATGTCCCCGACAAGGCCGAGGTCAACTTTGGTCCGGCGGCCGATCTGTTCTCCGCGAAGATCGATTTGTACTATGGTTGCGTCTTTGGGGTAGAACGGCTGATAAGGGAAGTCAGTGCCGAGCATCACCAATACATCGCAATGCATCATTGCGAAGTAGCCTGAAGAAAATCCGAGCAACCCAGTCATGCCAACATCGAATGGATTGTCATACTCGATGAATTCTTTCCCGCGGTAGGCGTGCAGGATGGGCGCCTGGAGCTTGCCGGCGAACTCGATCAGCTCTGCGTGAGCTCCCGCACAGCCAGCGCCGCCAAAGATGGTGATCTTTTTCGACCCATTCAGCAGCTTCGCGAGGTCGTTGAGTTCCTCTTCGGAGGGGCAAACCGCTGGCGACGGCTCATGGTAGCGTACCCGGGGGTGATCGATGACCGCCTCTTTCATGGCGATATCGCCGGGCAATGCGATTACAGAAACGCCGCGTTTGGAAATCGCGGTTTGCATCGCAATCTCGAGTACCCGCGGCATCTGCTCAACGTTCGACACCAGCTCACAGTAATGGCTGCATTGTGCAAACAGATGTTCAGGACGGGTTTCCTGGAAATAGGAGCTGCCCAACTCGACACTCGGGATCTGTGCCGCGAGCGCGAGCACGGGGACCCGGCTGCGCTGGCAATCATAAAGCCCGTTGATCAGGTGCAGGTTGCCTGGGCCGCAACTCCCGGCACAAACCGCGAGACTTCCGGTTAGATGGGCCTCGGCTCCAGCGGCGAAAGCAGCCGTCTCCTCATGTCTCACATGGATCCACTCTATGCCCTTGTTCTCGCGAATCGAGTCGGTGATGCCGTTAAGCGAGTCACCGGGAAGTCCATAGATCCTGCGAACCCCAGCTTCAGTCAGAACCTTTATCACGAGATCCGCTACTCTTTTGTTTCCCATTCGTGAAACGCTCCTTTTCCCGCCAGCCTGAATGGCCTTTCAGTCCCGGAGCAATTCCCCTGCCAAGAATCTGAAGACAAAAAGCATACCTGATCTGGGCACAGCCACGTTCATTTCTGCGATTCCGTGATGACACAGGTGACACTTGACGCAAGAGGCAAAGGGATGACACTATCCCGCCGATGGATGGGTCGCCGCACCGTGTCAGTCACCAATTGACCGTGTTCGGACCGTCCGCAGCGTTGTGCAAGGAAAACGCCAGCCAATCCGTTTGGTACCGCGCTTGCTCTCTACCCCATGACCTTACGGATCGAAGTTGACGTCTCAACTACGGCAAAGACCGGCTGAATGACGTCGTCTTGGCATAAGCAGATTTGTCTTGAACGGAAGAAGGTAAATATTGACGCTGAGAATGAAATCGAGCCTGGGGTGCTCATGGCGGATCGCACTTCTTATATTTTGGTCCGCGAGGTCACTTTGGGCATTCGCGCCAAGCGGCTCGTCCGTTCATGGCACGAACATTTTCGCTCCCACCTCCACTCCCGCCAAGTCAATCGTTGATTTGTCTGTCTTTGTTCTCGTCATCACCGGAATCATCTTTGTCGTTGTTTTTGCCTTGCTGATTTACTCCGTCGTTAAGTTCCGTGGACGAGCAACGGATGCAGGCCGTGAGCCGCCCCAGGTGTACGGAAGCACACAGATTGAGCTGGCCTGGACAATCATTCCGATTCTGATTGTCGTTGTCCTATTTCTGGCCACTGCCCGGGTCATCCACGCCATCCAGGATGCTCCTGAACCGACTGCAGCTGTAGATGTCACCGTCATTGGGCATCAATACTGGTGGGAGTTTCGTTATCCGAAGCTGGGGATCGTCACAGCCAACGAACTGCACATCCCGGTAAGCGATCCTGATCATCCGACGCCGACCTTCCTGCAATTGCTCTCGGCCGATACCGACCACAGCTTTTGGGTGCCGGAGCTGGCGGGGAAAACAGACCTTATTCCCAATCACCCCAACCGGATGTGGATGGACCCCGAGCGCACAGGCATCTTTCTTGGCCAATGTGCCCAGTACTGCGGAGTACAGCACGCAAAGATGCTGCTGCGCGTTTCTGTAGACGGACCTGAGGAATTTGCCAGGTGGGTTCAAGCCCAGCAGAAACCCGCAGTCGAAGAGGCCGGTGCGATGGCTGGCAGGCAAGTCTTCGAACACAATGCTTGCATGAACTGTCATCGGGTTGAGGGAACGTCAGCTGACGGACGCTTCGGCCCTGACCTGACCCATTTGATGAGTCGCGCCACAATTGCGGCAGGCGCGGCAGAAAACACCCATGACAACCTCCGTCTTTGGATCCAGAACCCCAGCGCAATCAAACCTGGCTCGCTGATGCCCGCCATGCAACTGAGCGATGCGGACCTGGATGCCGTCGTGAGTTACATGGAAACGCTGCACTAAGAACGCCTGGAAGACTGACTATGGCATCAGATGCGATCACCGTTCCCGTCGGCCAAGCAGACGCCAGACCTTGGGTCGACGAGCTCCATCAGTGGCTAACCACCGTCGATCACAAAAGGCTGGGGATTCTCTACATCGTTTCGGCTCTGTTGTTCCTCGCGGTGGGCGGAGTCGAGGCGCTAATCATTCGTATTCAGCTGATGCATTCGCACAACAATTTCGTTTCTCCGGAAGTCTTCAACCGGATGTTCACCATGCATGGGACGACCATGATTTTCTTTGTGGCCATGCCCGTCCTGTTCGGATTCGCCAACTACCTCGTGCCCTTGATGATCGGCGCGCGCGATATGGCTTTTCCGCGCCTGAATGCTTTCAGTTTTTGGCTGTCGTTTTTGGGAGGACTGCTTCTCTATTTCAGCTTCGTAGGAGGAAGCGGCTTGTACGGTGCCGGAAGCGCGCCGGACGTGGGTTGGTGGTCGTACGCACCCCTCGGCGCCCGGGCATTCTCGCCCGGTCATAGTTCCGACTATTGGACTCTCGCGCTGCTCGTCTCCGGGTTTGGCAGTATCGGAACCGCCATCAATATCATTGCCACAATTCTGTGCCTGCGATGTCCAGGCATGAAGCTCAATCGGATGCCGCTGCTGGTATGGATGAATCTCGTCATGGCAGGAATGGTCTTGCTTGCGATTACACCCTTATCGGCCGCGCAAATCATGTTGCTCATCGATCGATACCTCGGCGGCCATTTCTTCGATACGCAGGCAGGCGGATCAGCCGTCCTCTGGATGCATTTCTTTTGGATCTTTGGACATCCCGAAGTCTACATTCTGATCATCCCCTGTTTTGCTTTCATGTCGGAGATCATTCCCGTCTTTTCGCGCAAGCCGATTTTCGGGTATCCGGTGATGGTTGCGGCAACCGTGTGCATCGGGTTCGTGAGCATGAGCGTTTGGGCGCACCACATGTTTACCATCGGAATGAACTCCTACGCCAACAGCTTTTTCACCCTGACCACGATGGTGGTAGGCATCCCCACTGGAATTAAGATTTTCAACTGGATCGGCACGATGTGGGGCGGCAGGATTCAATTCAAAACGGCGATGCTATTCAGCATCGGATTTCTAATCCAATTCCTCATTTCCGGCCTGACGGGCATCATGATGGCGGCTTCGCCTTTCGATTGGCAGCTGAGCCTCTCCTATTTTGTTGTGGCGCACTTTCATTATGTGATCGTAGGCGGAATTCTTTTCGCGCTCTTCGGCGCCTTCTATTACTGGTACCCGAAAATGACTGGCCGAATGCTGAGCGAGCGCCTCGGCAAATGGCACTTCTGGCTCTTTCTCATCGGCTTCCACCTGACGTTCGACGTCATGCATATTCCCGGCATTCTCGGAATGCCGCGCCGTATCTACACTTACGAACCAGGGCGTGGTTGGGACACCTTGAATCTGCTCATCACAATCGGCGCGTTCATCCAGGCGATTGCAATCCTGGTGTTCCTGGCAAACCTAATCATTTCTTATTTCAAGGGAGCCCGAGCCGGTAACGATCCTTGGGACGCATGGACACTGGAGTGGTCCACATCTTCACCGCCTCCAGCCTATAACTTTGCGATGGTTCCGACAGTAGAGAGCCGCCGTCCCTTGTGGGACCTGAAACATCCTGAAGATCCCGATAGCCAGTACGAGTGAATGAATATGAGTGACCGAAACCTATGAGCGCAGCGACAGCTTCATTTCCGAACACGGCAGCAGGGTGGCACCTGCCATCTCGCGGGAAGGTCGCGATGGCCGGTCTTATCATCGCCGAGTCGGCCATCTTCACAATCTTTGTCGTTGCCTATCTCTTTTATCAGGGGAAGAGCATCGCAGGACCGACGCCCCAGGAAGTGCTTGAGACGCCCATTTTCTACACGATTTGCTTGTTGTCGAGCAGCCTGACCATTCACTTTGCGGCGAAGTCGTTAGCGCGGGACTATAGACGATTATTCCTCGCCTTGTGGCTGCTGACCATTGCGCTGGGCAGCTTGTTCCTCTTCGGCACGGCCATGGAATGGCACCGGCTCATTTACGAGCGCGGACTCACCATTTCGACCAACCTTTTTGGGACGACCTATTACTCACTCGTCGGATTGCATGCCTTTCACGTCACGGCAGGACTGATCATGCTCTCGCTGGTCGCGATATTCGGATTTATTGGCCGCGTGCGGGTGGACCAGTCAAACCGCATTGAGGTGCTTTCAATGTACTGGCATTTCGTAGATGCCGTATGGGTTGTGGTTTTCACGGTCGTTTACGTTTTAGGACGCTGAGGTTTTTATGGCAATACCATCCGCGCCGGGGAAAGACCAATTGAACGAGAGTCCTCGTGCTCCGCGCGAGATCGACGTCCCCGCACCGACAGCCTGGCCATTCATTTTGGCCGTTGGGGTGGTTCTCTTGTTCGCGGGCCTCGTGACGAGCACGTCAGTCAGCTGTCTGGGTGCCGTGCTGTCGCTGGCAGGCTCTGTCGGCTGGTTCCGTGAAGTCCTTCCGCGCGAGCATGAAGAGGTTGTGCCGGTTCTTCCCGAAGACATTCGCCTGACCACCGATCTCCTGACGACGGATCGTCCGGTTGTCGATCGGCTGCCGGTTCTTCCCGATCACTTGCGAGCGTGGCTCCCGGTTCGCACCTATCCGATATCGGCCGGGGTGAAAGGCGGGTTGGCTGGCAGCATCGCAATGGCGGTAGTGGCGTGCGCTTACGGCGTGCTGAAGGCTCGCAGCATCTGGTATCCGATTAATCTGCTGGCCGCAGTTGCTTATCGGGATTCGCTACGATTCGGGCCTGAACAGCTTTATTCCTTTCATGCTGGCAGTTTTGCGATTGCCTTTCTCTTGCATGGGTTGGTCTCAATCCTGGTCGGCTTGCTCTATGGCGCAATGCTGCCCATGTTCCCACGCCGTCCTATCGTGCTTGGAGGACTCATCGCCCCGGCGCTGTGGTCGGGGCTTTTGTACCCAATCCTCGGCCTGCTGAATCCACTGCTCGCAAGTCGCATTGATTGGGGATGGTTCATCGCCTCGCAAGCGGCTTTCGGAATCGTCGCCGGACTTGTAGTCGTGCGCCAGCCAAGCTTTCCCACCCGCGAGAATGTTTCGTTTGTGTTACGCGCGGGAATCGAAGCCCCCGGAACAATTCCACCACGAGAGAGCGGGGAGAACCGCTGATGAAGATCAGAACTCTCTCTGTGCTTGCGATCCTCAACTTGGTCGTAGGCTTATTGATGCTTTGCGCGTGCAACGCTCCAGATGGTGAACCCCAAACCATTTCAGAGCCGGTTGCCCCGAACCAGATTTCGGATTTCGACACTCTCTACGCGCAAAACTGTGCTGGCTGCCACGGCGCGCAGGGTCGTGGAGGAGCTTCGATCGCCCTCGCCAATCCGGTGTATTTGGCCATCGTCGATGAAACCACAATGCGCAAAGTCGTCGCCAACGGTGTCCGCGGAACATCGATGCCTGCATTCGCGCAACGTGCCGGGGGAATGCTGACCGAGCAGCAGATCGATGTGATTACGAGTGGGATCTTTTCTCACTGGGCACGCAAACAAGTTCTCGATGGAGTCACTCCACCCTCATACGCGGCGAAGGACGCCGGGAATGCCGATCACGGCCAACTCGTGTTTGGAACTTATTGCGCCTCCTGCCATGGTTCTGAGGGCCGGGGAACGCCCAAAGGAAGCGCCATCACGAATGATTCATTCCTGGCTCTGGTCAGCGATCAGGAACTGCGCACGCTTGTGATCACGGGTAGGCCGGAATTAGGCGCGCCCGACTGGCGCGGGAATGTCCCCGGGCATTCAATGACCGATCAGGAAATCACAGATGTGGTTGCCTGGCTGGCATCTCGGCGCACGCAGAATCCCGGGCAGCCTTATTCCGCTTTGAACGATACGCAGCATCCGGAGAAATAATCGGAGAAACAAGATGTCAACGAACACTCAGACAACCCCGCCCCCTGACGCCAGCCTTTCGCGGCGCGGATTCCTCATGAAGCTGGGAATCCTTTTCAATGGCTTCGCTGCGCTCGTATTGGCTCTGCCGGTTGCGCGTTTTCTTGTTTCCTCCATCACTCGCGGTCGCGGCAATGGCTATCTTTCGTGGGTGCCGCTGGGAGAAGCCAGCAACTTTCCTGAGGGAGAGACGCGGCTGGCCACTTTTCGCAATCCTTTGGTTATGCCAACCGACGGAAAAACTGTCGACACAGCATGCTGGGTGCGCCGCATCGCGGGCGATCAGTTTCAGGTGTTTGCCATCAACTGCGCCCATCTCGGCTGCCCTGTTCGCTGGTTCCCGCAATCCGGGCTCTTCATGTGTCCATGTCACGGCGGAGCATACTACCGCGATGGTTCACGTGCGTCCGGCCCACCAGAGCGCGGGCTTTTTGAATATCCGTACAAAATCGACAAAGGTGTGCTTACCATTGAAGCTGGACAGCTGCCAACCCCCGGCGACCCGGTTGCAAGCCTGAACTCGGAGAAACCGCCATGCGCCTGATCAGGAAACTTGGCGAATGGTTCGATCACCGTTTGCAACTCGCGGCTCCCATTCGCGAGGCCGTGGAGCATCCCGTGCCGCGCAACGCGGCGAGCTGGTTTTACGTCTTTGGCAGCGCCGCTCTCACCATATTTGCTCTGCAACTGGTTACCGGAATTCTATTGGCACTCGTTTACGTGCCCTCGGCCGGCGAAGCATGGAGCAGCCTGCAAGCCCTGAATCATCAGGTCGCGCTTGGCTGGTTCATCCGCGCCATGCATGGATGGGGCTCCAACTTCATGGTCGCCATTGTCCTGATTCATATGGTGCAGGTGTTTCTCTTTGGAGCTCACAAATTTCCTCGCGAGCTGACCTGGATCATCGGAGTCTTTCTCTTATTAATGACTCTGGGCATGGCATTCACGGGTCAAGTCTTGCGCTTCGACCAGGACGCCTATTGGGGGCTGGGAATCGGAGCATCGATAGCCAGCCGTGTCCCAGTCATGGGTCCTTTTGTCCTGAAGCTGATGCTGGGCGGTCCGATCATAGCAGGCGCAACTCTCTCCCGGTTTTTTGCGCTGCACGTATTCGTAATTCCTGGACTGCTGATCGGCTTCGTCAGCCTCCATCTCTTAATGGTGCTAAAGCTGGGCATCAACGAGTGGCCGATGCCGGGACGCATCGTAAAGCGCGCGACCTACGAGGCCGAGTATCACGCGTTGACAAAGAAAGATGGCGAACCGTTCTTTCCCTATGCGATATGGAAAGACATGTTCTTTGCGGCGTTCATAATTCTTGCAGTCGCCGCATGCGCTTTCTATTTTGGTCCTTTTGGACCCACCGGGCAGCCTGACCCGACAATCATCCAAACCGCTCCCAAGCCCGATTACTTTTTCCTCTGGCTCTACGCGCTACTTTCACTTCTGCCACCGTCGCTCGAGACGCCATTCCTTCTCATCGTTCCGCCACTCGTAATTCTTGGCTTGATCCTTCTGCCATTTCTTTCGGGAGAAGGAGAAAAAAGCTGGAAGCGCCGTCCCATTGCGGTCGTTACTGTGCTGCTGATCGCGATCACCCTCGGTACATTTACTCGTCTCGCCCAGTTCACGCCCTGGAGTCCGCACATGAGCGCGTGGAGCGGCGATCCCGTACCCGACCGGTACATTCATGGCACGACTGCGCTCGAGCGGCAAGGTGCGCTCGTGTTTCAGGTCAAGCAGTGCCGCAACTGCCACTCTCTGGGCGAAATAGGTGGACAAAGGGGGCCGTCCCTGGACAGCGTCGCCGTGCGGCTGACCCAAGATCAACTCATCCGTCAGGTGATTCAAGGCGGCGGCAACATGCCTGCCTATGGAAACAACTTGAGTCCGGCAGAGACTACAGCGCTTGTAGCTTTCCTCGAAACCTTGCACCCAGCGACCCAAGTTCCGGCTCGTGATGCGGCGCTTGATCTGGTACGCAGGGACGCCCAACAGCAAACATCCGGAACTCAACCATAGGCAGCCGATGATCTCGCACCTTCATCACGGCGCGTCCGAGTCATTCTGGATCTCAGGTGCCCTGATCTTTGCTTTACTAGTCTATCTCCGGGGATGGCTGCGCCTTCCCAGCCATGACCAAGAAAACTTCAAGGGCTGGCGCGTCGTCAGTTTTGTATTAGGTCTCTTGTTCATCTGGATTGCAAGCGCTTCGCCTCTAGCCACACTCGATCATGAGATGCTGACAGCGCACATGGCTCAACACCTTCTTCTCATGACGCTTGCGCCTCCGTTGATCTTGCTTGGCATGCCGCGAAAAGCGCTTGGTCGTCCATTCCGATCAGAACCGGTGCGGAAGTTCGCAAGCGTCATCACTCAGCCGGCATTTTGCTGGGTTGCAGCGGCGGCCACATTAGTTCTTTGGCATATTCCCGCAGTTTTTATGCTTGGACTGCGCTCGCCAATATGGCATGGGGCTGAACAAGCATCCTTCGTTGCAACAGGGCTTCTATTCTGGTCGCCGGTTGTCCTGCCATTCGTCCGGCCGTTGTCGAATAGCTCGAATGGAATGAGATGGCCAGAATGGTCCATACTCCTGTATCTGTTTCTGGCTACCTTGCCGTGCGATATTCTTTCGGGATTTCTGGTCTTCTGCGATCGGCTGGTTTATCCGGTGTTCTTGACGTCCCAACGCTCCTTTGGCCTCTCTGCTTTAGAAGACCAGCAGTGTGCGGGCGCGTTAATGTGGACTTGTGTCACTGTCGTCTACTTAATCGCAGGGACAATCTTCACCGTCCGATTACTGTCACCCCATCAATCGCCCCAACGATCCCTTCAACCATCGGATGATCTCGCGATTCCGCGCGATGGTCTGAAAAAGCTAGATATCTGCGAAGGGAAAATGGACGGGCTTTCGTTCTAGTGAGCAGGATTTGATTCCTGGGATTCGTGCAACCAGAGCCCCGTCACGCGTAAAACAATGATGATTGGAACAGAAAGAACACAATGATTGGAACGCAGAGGTTCAGAACTGAGAGGCTCGTGGAATTGCGCTTCTTGAAGTAGGTCCTGACCCAAGGTGGGGAGAAACAGTATGATTGGCCATAACCCCGAGCTACGTCTGGGCGTCACTGCCGCCGACGAGACGTTTGCGCCCACTCCCAATAAATCACCAGCCTTGCCATCGATAAACTGGAACTTGGTTGGTCAACAGGCGCCCGTTCTAGCCAAGACGCCCGCGGGCCAACTTCCGAAAGCTAGCGCCGTGGTCATCACATGGGCGAGTGCCGAATGGGCGGCCATGGAGCATGTTTTTTGTTCAGGCGGAACGGCTATGCCGTATAGCGATCGGAGCAACGGTTCCTGGAGCGGCTGGCAAAAATTTGACCAGAATCTCGCCGCGAATCCTCCTTCAGGATGGTCGTATTGGGGATATTACCGCCTGATTGAAATTGCCGGGAGGACGGTACTGCTTTTCAAGTCCAATACGCATTTGGATTTTCCGGGCGCGACTTATCTTCAGGCAATGATCAAGCTCATCATTACCCAGGTCAAACCGAACCTCATTCTTTCCATCGGCACAGCCGGAGGGGCAAAAATTCAGGATCACGTCGGGACGGTGCGAGCGGTAAGCGCTGGAACGTTGGACAAGAGTGGCGTTCCTCCCGCGCAGTGGCCGGATTACTCGAACAACTGGAAGGCTGGACAAACGACGAGAAATAATCCGGGTTTCAACAAGCTCCTGTTCCCAATTCCCACGTCTGCGGGCGACCTTCAGAGCATCTGTTCACAGTTCAATCAGCACTACGGGACGAACTATCAGCTCGCACAACTTGACCCAAATAACCTCAACCTGGGAGATGCTTCACCTCAGATCGACGATCAAACTGGAGGCGCGGAGTCTCTGCTAACGACATCGAGCTTTGTTGTTGGAACCACTTCCGGAAATTACAACCAGTACGCCTGCATTGAAATGGATGACGCCATTATTGGCGAGACATGCAAGGCTGCGGCTGTGGCCTTTGGTTTTGTCCGGAACGTCTCGGATCCGGTCCAGAACGCGGCTCTGCCGCCTAAGGTGCAGGGAAACTGGGGCAGTGCAATCTACAGCGCCTACGGATTCTATACCAGCTATAACGGCGCTTTAGTCGCATGGGCAATGTTAGTTGGATGACGCGCGATAGCATTCCTGAGAGCCGAACAGTCCGCAAATGCGCTTGATTCCGGCCGCTGGGGTGAGACCGCCATGGGATGGCTGCCGCGTCGCATTTTACAGTTGCTGCCTCTCGCAACCCTGCCACATTCCTGACATTCCTGCCGCGTGTTTCGGCACGCACTGCGCCCCAGTCCGATATCCCGATGCCGGTGGCAACTTGGGTCATGGATGATGTGCTCTACCGTACTGGTGGATTCCACTGTGGCTTCGGTTAGAATCTCCGACAAGAAATTTGCTGCTTGTTGGACTGTGGCGGGACACACATTTTTCATTTACTCTATGCAGTCCGGGTTGGAGGTCTATGTCAACGGCTTCAACGGGTGCACAGAGAAGTGAAGGGCGTCATCTTGGCGCCACGATGCGACAGGACGCATGGTGGGTCGAACTGTTGCCTGTCATTGTCCTGCTCGGCGCATTCGGAGCCTACGCTACGGCGCGCGCCTTCGAGGGGAAATTCTACGAATGGGGGCCCTATCTCTCTCCGTTCTACTCGCCTCTCATCGATCCGCATCATCAGTGGTGGCCGCTCTCTCCGGCGTTGCTGATTCTGGCTTTTCCGTTGGGCTTCCGAGTGACTTGCTACTACTATCGAAAAGCTTACTATCGAGCTTTTTTTCTCGATCCGCCCGCCTGTGCAGTGGGTGAGCCCGGCAAACGACGCTACTCCGGCGAATCGAAGTTTCCGTTTATTCTGCAAAATCTGCATCGCTACTTCTTGTATGCAGGTTTCATCTTCCTGATCTTTCTTTGGCGCGACGCGATCCGGGCTTTCTTTTTTGACGGACGATTCGGAGTTGGCGTCGGCTCCCTGGTGCTGCTATTCAATGTCATCCTTTTGACGGTGTACGCGCTTTCCTGCCATTCGCTCCGCCATCTCGTCGGAGGGAAGCTCGACTGCTTTTCCTGCGCCACTTTTGGGCGTCCTCGCCATACGGCGTGGCGCGGGCTGACAATTCTGAACGAGCGTCACATGCTGTACGCCTGGATCAGCCTGATCACCGTTGGCCTGACTGATCTTTACGTACGGCTGGTCGCGAGTGGCGCTATCACCGATTTGAGACTCTTGTGAATACTGAATACGAAACTCACGACTGCGATGTATTGATCATAGGCGCTGGTGGCGCCGGCTTGCGCGCTGCACTTGGGGCGCTCGCCCAGGGCGCGAAGGTGGGAGTGGTTTGTAAGTCCTTGCTGGGCAAAGCGCACACGGTGATGGCCGAGGGTGGAATCGCGGCGGCCATGGCCAACGTGGACTCCGCCGATAACTGGCGTACTCATTTTCGCGACACCATGCGCGGCGGCAAATTTCTCAATAATTGGCGCATGGCACAAATCCACGCGCAGGAAGCTCCCGATCGCGTGCGCGAACTGGAGCAATGGGGAGCGCTTTTCGATCGCACCAAAGACGGAGAGATTCTGCAGCGCGCCTTCGGCGGTCACACTTTCCGCCGGCTTTGCCACGTAGGAGATCGTACCGGCCTCGAAATGATCCGCACCTTGCAGGACCGCGGCGTGCAAATGGGAATCGACGTCTTCATGGAGTGCACGGTCAGCCGGCTGCTCAAAGATGGGGACCGCATTGCCGGAGCATTTGGATATTGGCGTGAACAGGGACGATTCGTTGTGTTTCGAGCCAAGTCGATTGTCATGGCCACAGGCGGGATCGGCAAAGCGTACAAAATCACTTCAAATTCGTGGGAATACACCGGCGACGGAATGGCGCTCGCCTATGGCGCCGGCGCCGAATTGCTGGATATGGAATTTGTGCAATTCCATCCCACCGGAATGGTGTGGCCTCCTGGAGTGCAAGGGCTTCTGGTTACCGAGGCAGTGCGCGGTGAAGGTGGAATCCTGCGAAACAAATTGGGCGAGCGTTTCATGGAGAAATATGATCCGAAGAGAATGGAGCTCTCCACGCGTGATGTAGTGGCGCGTTCCATTTACACGGAGGTGCGCGAAGGCCGCGGCACCGAACACGGGGGCGCATTTCTCGACATTTCGCAGAAGCCTGCCGACTATGTGAAAAAGAAGCTGCCCAGCATGTACCACCAGTTCAAGGAACTGGCCGACGTGGACATCACGAAGGGACCGATGGAAGTCGGACCGACTTGCCATTACATGATGGGAGGGATTCGGGTCGAGGGGGAAACGACGCAATCCACTGTCCCGGGACTTTTTGCTGCTGGTGAAGCGGCAGCGGGACTCCACGGCGCAAACCGTTTGGGCGGCAATTCGCTTTCGGACCTTCTGGTCTTTGGCCGCCGCGCAGGAATAGCCGCTGCTGATCACGCGAAGACGGTGCAGACCACAACCATCGACCCGCGGCAGGTCGAGGACGCCGCCCGCGAAATATTGACTCCTTTTGAGCGCAATAAAGAAGACGGCGAAAATCCCTACACTGTTCATCGCGATTTGCAGGATGTGATGCAGAACCTCGTTGGCATCTTTCGCAACCGCGAAGACCTCACGCGTGCATTAGACGAACTGGAGAAACTCAAGGTGCGTGCCGGACGCCTGAGCGTGGAAGGGTCGCGAATGTTCAATCCGGGCTGGCATTTGGCCCAGGATCTAAAGTCGATGCTGATCGTTTCCGAAGCCGTCACGCGTAGCGCATTGGCGCGCGAAGAGAGTCGTGGAGCGCACAGTCGAATTGACTACCCGAATCTCGACACAACCTGGGGAACAAAGAATAATGTAATCGAGCGTGACGGAAATGCAATGAGACTGCGCCAGACGGCAGTCGCGGAAATGCCCGGCGAGTTGAAGCAACTGGTTGCTGACGAGAAATAATGAGAAATAGGGATGCGAATAAGAAGGAAGAGAGCTAGCGGGGGGCGCAATGGCAGAAGCAACCTTTGAGGTGTTCCGCGGAGACCGTGACGGCGGACAGGCCACCACCTACCGCGTCCCGATTGCTCCGGGAATGGTCGTGCTCGATGCGCTCCATCATATTCAGGCGCATCAGGCGCCCGACCTGGCGGTGCGCTGGAATTGCAAAGCAGGCAAATGCGGCTCCTGTTCGGCGGAGGTCAATGGGCGTCCGAGGCTTACTTGCAAAACGCGCATGGACGCGCTGCCTCTCGACAAGCCCATCACCGTTCAGCCGATGAAGTCATTTCCGGTGATCAAGGATCTGGTCACGGATGTGTCATGGAATTATCGCGTCAATAAGAAAATTCCACCGTTCACACCTCGCCCTGGCGTCAAATGGAAAATGTATCAAGAGGATGTGGATCGCGGCCAGGAGTTTCGTAAGTGTATCGAGTGCTTCCTATGCCAGAATGTGTGTCACGTTCTGCGTGAGCATGAGAAGATGGAGCAGTTCGGAGGCCCGCGGTTTTTCGTTCGCGTCGCGGGACTCGAAATGCATCCGCTCGACGCGATATCGCGCACAGGCATGCTCAAGGATGAGCTTGGCATCGGCCTCTGCAACATCACCAAGTGCTGCACCGAGGTGTGCCCTGAGGAGATCCACATCACCGACAACGCGATTATTCCCTTGAAGGAGCGCGTGGTCGACGAATTTTATGATCCTCTGCTTATGCTGGTCAGAAAAATTCGCGGCGCGGAGCAAGTCTAGCCGCGAAACAGGAATCGGACTGAAGGCACCGGAGCTTTCACGGAGTCCACTTTATGCAGTTCACACTAAAGACCATCTCGAAGGCCGGTATTCCGGAAGCGATCTCAAAAGCTGAACTCTACCGCTCGCTCAATGAACCGGAAGAAGCAGAATCGATTTGCCGCGACATCCTGGCGGTTGACCCCGATCATCAATTTGCGCTTCGCCTGCTAGGCCTGGCAATCACCGACCAGTTTTGTGGAGACGCCTCGGATCGCCACCGAGACGCATCGGAACTTTTCCATAGGCTTGTCGACCCCTACGAGCGCCTTTACTACACAGGCCTGCTGCACGAACGACGAGCCAAGGCACAAATGCGAATTGGCCGCCCCGCACACACGCTGACCCCGCTTTTTGCGGAGGCGATGCGGTGCTTTGCCGAAGCCGAACTGATTCACCCTCCAGATAACGACGATGCCATTCTTCGTTGGAACCGCTGTGCTCGACTGCTACAAAGCGATCCTGACTTTCACGAAGAGAAGGCATCCGAAACCTTCGATGCCATGGATAGCTCGCCGATGTGACGTTGCGTCTCTGAGCAAACGATCCGCCCCACCGATTCGGTTTCGCCTTTGTCATCCCCGTACCCCGAGATTGTCCTGCGCGAGGGATAACCGCAGAATGGACTGGTTCTTAATTGACAAGGCTCAGTGCATTTGCCATAGTGTCAAAGCGGTTAGAAATGCAGGTGCAGTTTTCGCCCGCGACCGCTAAAACCGTGGTTTCCAGCTGACGAGAAACGTTATGAGCGAAAGTGACTGTCTGGTCCATTCTCGAACTGTGGCATCTGATCAGGCGGGTGAGCTTCTCCACCTGCCGCGAACCGAGGCCAGATGGGAATGGATGAGCCTGTTCGTCCGGCGCTTGCAGTCGGGCGACGTTTACCGCACTCGCACCGACCGCGAGGAAGCCGCATTCGTGTTGCTGGGCGGAACTTGCCGCGCCGACTGGGGACGCGGTCCGCAAATTATCGGCAAGCGCAAAGACGTATTCGACGGTTTTCCCTATACGCTCTACCTTCCGGCTGGACAGGAAGTTGCGTTTACCGCTGAATCGCAATGTGAAATTGCCGAGTGCAGAGTGCCGTCAAATGCACGACTGGAGCCTCAACTCATCACTCCCGCGGATGTTGCCAGCAACCTGCGGGGCGGAGGGAATGCATCGCGCCAGATCGTCGACATCATGCCACCTAATTTTCCAGCCGATAAGCTGATGGTGATTGAGGTCTACACGCCCGGTGGGAACTGGTCCAGCTATCCTCCGCACAAGCATGATGTGCACAATCCTCCAGCCGAGGTTGACCTCGACGAGATTTACTATTACCGCATCCGCGAGCCGGAAGGGTTCGCGTTGCAACATCTTTATGCGAACAACGGCGATGGGCCAGACGGGGATGGGGCGCGCACGTTGAAGGCCAGAGACGGGGACGTGGTTTTGGTGCGGGGAGGGTTTCATCCGGTGGTCGCCGGGCCGGGCTACAACGTTTACTATTTGAACTTTCTGGCCGGATCGGCGCGGGCGCTGGCGGTGACTGAAGATGCGAATCATGTGTGGATTCGGTCGACATGGAAAGAGACTGATCCCCGGCTTCCGCTGGTGAAATGAGGAGCAATGTCTGAAGATCGGATGCTTCCTGCTAAACGCTTAGATTGTGGAACCTTTCAATTGAGCTCGGCGGCAGCGAAATGGCAGACACGGGAATTCTTGACTTGCCGGCATATGGCATCCTTACTACATCCGAGGAGTGAGGCTACATGACAACCCGGCTGACCGTCGCGCAAGCCATCATTTCCTTCCTCAAGAACCAGTTTTCCGAACGAGACGGCACTCAGCATCGCCTTTTTGAAGGATGCCTCGGAATTTTCGGACATGGCAATGTCGCTGGAATCGGCCAGGCGCTCGAGCAAGATCCCGGACTCCCGTACTACCTCTTCCGCAATGAGCAGGCGATGGTGCACACGGCGGCGGCCTTCGCGAAAACCAGCAATCGGCTTCGCTGCCTGGCATGCACCACTTCAATTGGGCCTGGCGCCACCAACATGGTGACTGGGGCCGCGCTGGCCACGATAAACCGGTTGCCCGTACTGCTTCTGCCGGGTGACATTTTCGCGCGGCGCAACGTAGCGCCCGTCCTGCAACAACTGGAGTCTTCATCGACGCAGGACGTTTCAGTCAATGATTGTTTCAAGCCCGTGTCGCGGTACTGGGACCGCATTGAACGTCCGGAGCAGATTCTGACATCGCTGCCGGCGGCGATGCGAGTGCTGACTTCGCCGGCAGAAACAGGAGCGGTTGTGATCTCACTTCCGCAGGACGTGCAAGTTGAGGCATACGACTTTCCGGTCGAGTTCTTCGAGAAGCGAGTTTGGACGGTTGCGCGGCCTCGCTGCGATCCCAGCCTTCTGACACGAGCGGCACAATGGATCCGATCCGCGCGCAAACCGTTGGTGATTGCCGGCGGCGGAGTGATTTATTCGGAGGCGACCGACGGGCTCAAGTCGTTTGCAGCGCAAACGGGAATTCCAGTGGTTGAAACTCAGGCTGGCAAGGGTTCTTTGCCCTACGATCACCCGCAGGCACTCGGCGCCATGGGAGTGACTGGGACGCCGGGAGCCAATATCCTGGCGCGCGAGGCCGACCTGATACTGGGCGTGGGAACGCGTTATTCGGATTTCACCACCGCTTCGCAAACGGCTTTTCAGAATTCTGAGGCGAAGTTCGTCAACATCAATGTCAACGAGTTTGACGCTGGCAAACAGTGGGCGTTACCTCTTGCCGGGGATGCTCGCGTCACATTGCAGGAACTGTCCACGGCACTGGCGGGTTTTCAAATTGATTCATCTTATGCGGAACGGGTGACGGCGTTTCGCGAGGCATGGGAAAAGGAAGTCGATCGCATCTACCATCTGAGCTGGGGACCACCGATCAGCCAGGGCGAGGTGATTGGAGTGGTCAATGAGGTTTCCGGCGCGCGCGACGTGGTGGTCTGTGCTGCGGGGAGTCTTCCGGGCGATCTTCACAAATTGTGGCGCACGCGCGATCCGAAGGGATATCACCTGGAGTATGGCTATTCCTGCATGGGGTATGAAATCAGCGGAGGACTGGGCGTGAAGATGGCCGCTCCGGAGCGCGAAGTGTACATCATGGTGGGAGACGGTTCGTACCTCATGATGGCCCAGGAGATTGTGACGTCGTTGCAGGAAGGCTGCAAGCTGAACATCGTAGTGCTCGATAATCACGGCTTTTCGAGTATTGGCGGACTTACCCGGGCGTGCGGCAATCGGGGTATGGGCACCGGATATCGCTATCGCCGTAATGGAAAGCTTGAAGGAGAGCCGATTGAAGTCGACTTCGTTGCCAATGCTCAGAGTCTGGGAGCCGATGCCGTACGTGCTCACACGCGCGAAGACCTTCGCCAGGCGTTGCTCGCGGCAAAGCAAAGTCCTAAGACCACGGTGGTTGTAATCGAGACTGATTACGCGCAGCGAGTGCCCGGATACGAATCGTGGTGGGACGTTCCGATCGCTGAGGTTTCAGAAATCGGGTCGGTGCAAGCCGCACGAACAAGGTATGTCGAGGCCAGGAAGAAGCAGCGCGCATTTTAGTCGCAGCTCCGGCCAGAACGCACGCCGGAGCCAAGAAGGAGCACGGTTTGGATTCAGCCACTGCTACCGCCGCAACGACATCAGCTCCGCGACTAAAGCGGGTCCTCGGCCTCTGGGATCTGATTTACTACGGGATTATCCTCATCTCGCCTATCGCTGCCGTGCCCATGTTCGGCGAGGCACAGGTTTTATCCCACGGGCACGCCGTGATTACGCTGCTCGCTGCTATGGTGGCGATGATGGCCACCGCGGTGAGTTTCGGACGCATGGCCAACGTATATCCTTCAGCCGGATCGGTGTACACGTATGTAAGCCGCGGATTCAATCCTCACATCGGGTTTATTGTGGGGTGGGCAATGTTCCTCGAATATCTGATCCAACCTCTGCAGAACAGCCTTTATGCTGCGTTGACGATTCAGCGACTGGTGCCGCATATTCCGTTTGCGCTTTTGTCCGCAGGCGCGGTCGGCTTCATGACGTTGCTGTGTTATCTCGGGATCCGAACCACGGCGCGCACTAATCAGGTCCTTCTCGCTTTCATGTCAGTTGTGATGGCGGTGTTTTTGTTCGAGGCATTTCGTTTCGTTCTTGTCCACCAGCATTGGCAGGGGCTGATCTCGCTGCAGCCGCTCTATGATCCGCGCACGTTTTCGGTGCGTGCGATTGCTGCGGGAACGGCGATGGCCGCAGCTGTTTACATCGGCTTCGATGGTGTCAGCCTGCTTGCCGAGGAAGTGCATAACCCGCGTCGAAACGTTCTGCTGGCGACGGTTCTCGTGTGCTTGTTTACAGGGCTGTTCTCAGGACTTCAGGTTTATCTTGCGCAGAGAGTTTGGCCCGACTACCGGACATTTACCAATCCGGAGACCGCTTTTATGGATGTTGCGCAAGTGGTTGGGGGGTATCACCTGTTTGCCGCCTTCGGGTTGGTGCTGCTGATATCGAGTCTGGCGTGCGGACTCGCCGGACACCTCGGCGCGGTACGCCTACTCTACGGGATGGGCCGTGACAACCTTATCCCCCAGAAGATATTTGGATATCTCGATCCGCGGCGGGGCAATCCCACTTATAACGTGTTGATCGTCGGGGTTCTTGCCTATGTTGGAACTTTGACCATCCAGTGGGAAAGGGCAGTCGAATTTCTGAACTTCGGAGCCTTACTGGCTTTCATGGCTGTCAATGCAGCGGCCCTTAAGTATTTTGGATTTCGCCGCGATCCGTCACACAAGGTGAACCTTTTTCTCGATATTCTCTCGCCGGTTCTGGGATTTTTGTTTTGCCTGGCAATTTTTCTGGGACTGCAGTCATCCACGCTGGTGGCGGGCGGAATCTGGCTTCTTGCCGGCGGCTTATACATTTTCCTGAAGACTCGGGGCCTCGATGTGACGCCGGTAGAAATGGATTTCAGCGAATCGTGATCGCTGCGGCCGAAGCTTGGGTGCGGGGCACAGCTCAGTCTGTATGCGTTGTTTGTTCGCGCGGCGCGTCGCCGATCTGAGTTCTGCCAACGTGCAAGGCAAATCCGCACGACTCGCGGATCCGAAGTTCGGGCTGCAATTTCTTAACAACTCCCTTTGTCCTATTTCCCGCAATTCGTGATAGGAGTAACTCAGCCGCCTCGCTTCCAAGTTGATGCTTGGGCAATTCCACGGTGGATAGCTTGGGCCGGAAGACACCGAGCCAGGGATAATCGTCGAAGCTGACCAACCCGAAATCTTCAGGACAACTCAATCTCATCTCCTCAGCTGCTTTCAAGAGGCCGATCGTCATCAGATGGTTTGCAACATAGATGCCGTCGGGACGGTGCGAGAGCAAAGCGTGGCCCGCACGGAACCCAGAATCGATGCGATAGTCGCCTTCCACCACCAATTGCTTCTCAGACACCAGGCCTTGTGCCTTGAGAGCGTCATGAAACCCTTCCCAGCGGGCTATCGCATTACTTACTCTTAGCGGACCGCTGATTAGCCCTATCCGCCTTCTACCCGACCGCGCCAAGTGGCAGACTGCGTCGTAAGCTCCCTGATAATCGTCAGTGATCACGGCATCTTTTGTAAGTTTGGGGTAAGTGCGCATTACCAGGACGAAGGGAATGCCCACCTCCTTGATCATGTGCCGAAGAGACGGGCTGAAATCTCCGGCAGCTTTCGTGAGAAGGATTCCATCGACCCGCTTGGAGAGGAGCAGTTCGATCGCTTTTTCTTCTTTACCCAATGAATCGTCACTGTTACACAGGAGAAGGTTATACCCATGCTTCTGGGCCGCATCTTCTGCCCCGCGAACCACCATGGGAAAAAACGGGTTTGCGATATCTGGGACAATCATACCAATGGTGTGAGTGCGTTGTTTGGCCAGGCTGCGGGCGACTAGGTTGGGACGGTAGCTCAATTTTCGGATCGCAGCTTCCACCCGCTCACGCAGTTTCTTGCCTACATGGCTCTTGTTATTTACGACGGCAGAAACAGTGAATACGGAAACTCCCGATTCGCGTGCAACGTCATAGATGCTCGCAGCCTTAACCGGCTTCTGCGATTTGTTCTGTCGAGGCGACATAAAAGTTCTCTGAACTCACGTGTGTCGATTCTACTCAGAAGCCCGCAACGCTGTGCGAAGCCGAGGTCAGCTTTTCATACTTCACCGGCACGGTTTTCCGGCTCTTCGCAGACTTGTAAATCGCGCGAATGATCGCGAGATCCCGACAACCTTGTATACCATCCGGCTCCACCGGCGCACCGTTTTGAATCGCCTTGGCGAACGCGTCCAATTCCGGCGCAAACTCGTCAATCGTCTTGAATTGCCGACGAATTGATCGTCCGCCGAATTTTCCTGTGAGCCGTCGTTCTTCATCAAACGGAAAAGCCGGCGCAAGCGAAACCCAGCCCTTGGTCCCCTGGACATTAATAAATGAAGATAAGACTGCCCCGTAGGTTGCGCTTGCCTGCACGACAAGGCCACTGGCAAAGTTCATCTGAAACGCGATGCCCTCTTCGACCTCGTGGAAGCAGGTCGTATCGTGCCGCCAGGCCCGTGCGAAAACCTCCATAGGGTCTTCGTCAACCAGCCAACGGCTAGTGTTGACGCAGTACACACCCAAATCCATCAGTGGACCGCCACCGGCCAGAGTTGCATCCACTAACCACGCCGGCGAAATACCCGGCGAATACAATTCGCTGAATCCTGTGTGGATGACGTCAATGCGGCCAAGATCCCCACCGCGAATCAGCTTCTTCAAATAACGAGTGCTTGGCTCGAAGTATTTCCGGTACGCCGTCATCAGCAAGACGTCATGCCGACGGCAAGCTTCCACCATCCTGATGCACTGCTCGACGGTCGCGGCCAGCGGTTTCTCGCATAAGACATGCTTTCCGGCCCGGGCCGCTCGCACGACGAAGGCCTCGTGCTTCCCCGGAGGCGTGGCAACGTAAATTGCCGAAACGTCAGGATTGGCCAGGCACTCCGCGTACTCTTCGCTGTTATAGGCAAACTCGGCCTTAAACTTGCGGGCAAGCAGAGTCGCTTTCTTCTTATCTCGACTAACCAAGGCAACCAGCTTTGCCCTTTTGCTGTTCGAAAACGCAGGCAACACGGAACCCTGGGCGATATTACCCAGCCCTACAACTGCGAAGCCGACCTTCTTTGACGCAGCCACGGTTAGCTCTCGCGGTCCGCACGGCTCAGGCGTTGGTTGCGGATCGCCGCGTGATCCAGTCCGCGCAGGTCCTCAATATTGGCGAGTACTTTCTCGATGGCGTCCGCAATGGCGTCCACGTCTTGGCTGCCCCCCAAAAACAGTTGATGCGGGAACCACACCGCTTCCTGATAAGCGGCTTTTTCTGACTCCGGACACGAGTACATATTGCGCAGATCAAGCGGCTTATCGCGGCCCCAACTCAAAGCCGGAAAATCCGCCGGGTTAACGGGAAACAGAGAACTTTTATAGACCGGCTCATAGAACAGGCCGTCGCAAGGGATTCCTTCCAGCTGCAACGCCGCAACGAACGCCGCGCGGGGAATATCTTTTGTTTGATCCGAAAAATACTTGAGTACATAACCATAGGGCGCCAGCCGTGTAATTCGTGGATCTGGCCTTAGCAATCCAATCGAGGGCTTGCCCTTCAACCGCACCTCAAAGTGCGCCATATTTGTTTCGCGAATCTTAGCCTGCTCGGGCAAGCGCTCAAGCTGCGGGCCAAGGACTGCAGCCTGAAATTCGCCGAGACGGTAATTGAAGCCCATGATCCGGTGATGAAAGTGGTCCGTAACACTGGCGCGGCCGGCGTTGATGTAACTCTGTACTTTCTCCATGTATTCAAGGTTATTGGTGATGACTGCTCCGCCCTCACCGCAAGTAATTAGTTTGCTCGATTGGAAACTAAAGGCTCCCAGATCGCCCATCGACCCAGCGCCCTTGCCCTTCCACATTCCACCGTGAGCATGTGCGCAGTCCTCGATAACGTGTAAGTTATGCTTCGCCGTGATGCGCAGGATTTCATCCATGTCGGCAAACCGCATTCCAAGATGAACCGGAAGAATTGCTTTGGTCTTGGGCGTAATCGCGCGCTCAATCAGCTTTGCGTCCAGGCAATAGGTATCTGGATCCACGTCCACGAATACTGGCAACGCGCCTAACAACAAGACTGGCCCCACCGTTCCTTCCCAGGTATAGGCTGGCGCAATGACTTCGTCCCCCGGCAGGATGCCGATCGCTTTCAGCGCTGCCTGAATCGCAACCGTGCCTGTATTCACGCACTGCGCATACTTCGCGGTGTGGACTTCGGCAAATTTCTTGGCAAAATTCAGAGCATGCTTGCCCGGAAAAGGCTGGCCGCCCCACTTTGAACTGGTGAGCACGTCATCAAGAGCAGCCGCTTCTTCCTTCGTTCCAATCGGCCATGAAGTAAACGGCGCCTTGCGTAGCGGTTCGCCGCCCGTAATTGCTAACTTTCCCATCTGTGAGTCTCCAATAAAGTTTTCAATGACGACCTGTAATTAGCAATTGTGAATCTGTGACTTCCAACACCAATGTCTGACTGCAAATACTGAATCCCCACGTCTGGTCATCTGTATTCTTTTATTCCTGGTCGGGATCCGGGATCAGGACGTCACGCACAACGCCATCTAACTCATGGCAAGCTGAAATGAACTGCCGCAGCGTCCGGCGGGTCGGACCGAAGGAATCGAATTCTTCGATTGAAAGACCCTGCTCTGTGCTTGCGCGTCGAAAGTCCACGAATTTGCGGGAGAGCTCTGTTTCAATTTCCTCACGGACCGGCTCGTCGATGCGAGAGCGAACTTCGATGTCGCTTGCGTTGAATCGGACCTGCCACGAATAAGGAGGTGAGATTACCAAGTCTCCGCCAATGAATTCGCTCCAGTGCATGTGATTGCGAAAAGCGGCGGAAAGCAAGCGGGTGCGGTACCCGCGCTCGCGGAACAGACGATACGCTTTTTTCATCACGGCAACGCCTGCCCACTCCAGATAACCCGGATCGATCGTGATGTTCCTTTTCTCAGCCACGACCTTCAGCCAATCGTCCAGGCGGCCCACCATGATCGTGCAGACTGGCCCCATGCGCTCGATGTTCTGGCCTTCACCCTCTCGTCGCTTCAGACCACGCTCGACGGCTTCGGCCACCGCGACGGCCTGCGGCAACGTAAAACTTACGGTTGCGTTGATGCTCACTCCGTGGTAAGTGGCTTCCTCGATGGCGGAAATTCCGGCGGCGGTCGCTGGAATCTTTACGATCATATTGGGGGCGAGTTTATTGAATTCGACTGCTTGCTCGAAGATTGCGTGAGAATTGCGAAATAATCGGGGATCGGTCTGGATCGAAAGTCTTCCGTTCTTACCCCGGTGCTCATGAAAAATAGGTTCGAGTACCGCGGCAGCCTGGACGGAAACCTCGCGAACCAGTTGCCATGCAATCTCGTCCTCCGTTGCCGTCGGACGCTCTTTAATCAAAGCGCTAATGCGTCCTTTCCACGACGGGAGCTCTTTCTTAAGCACGCCGAGCACGATGACGGGGTTACAAGTCGCACCCACCGCGCCGTGTTCGATCGAATATTTCAGTTCCTGGATCGAAGCGGAATCGTTCCACAGACTCGTGGCCGTAGTCCGCGTCATCTTGTGCAGCGGGCTTTTGTAGTCGCAGACTCCCCGGTCAGTCATAATCTCTTCTGCGTCGAACAGAGCCGCGGTTGCAAAGACGCATACCTATCCAAGTGTCACTGCTACTGGAGCGGATTGTTTGTGCGATGTTTCAGCCGCCACCGCAATCGCCAACGCCCTCAGGCCGTCGTCGCCGGAGACACGCGGCGCTCGGTCATTCAATATGGTCTCGACAAAATCCCTCATTTCGGCGAGGTAGGCATCTGCAAACCGCGAAAGGAAATGATCGGCAAGCATCTGCTCGCCGCCTTTCGCCGTCAGGAAAACGGCCGGGATCCGATCAAGACTTCCAACTGCGATCGAACCCTTCGACCCGACGATCTCAGTTCGGACGTCGTATCCGTACACGGCTTGCGCGTAGGACTCGACGTTTCCGATTGCGCCTTGGGCATACTGCAGGTTGACGACGCTGGCTACCACGTCTCCATATTTGGCAACCTCGGGCCGGATGGCGCTGGTGGTGTAAGCGTGCACTCCGATAACTTCATCACGCATGAGCCACCGCGCCAAGTCGAAGTCATGAATCGTGTTGGTGTAGAAAATCATACCGTTCACGTTCGACTCATATGCGGCGACTGGCGGCTGGTCCTTGTCGCGGCCGACGGATTTGAAGATCACAGGAACACCAATCTCCCCGGCTTCGATTCGTTGCATCGCAGCCGCATACGCCGGGTCGTAACGCCGCATGAAACCCACTTGCAGACGCCTGCCAGCTTTGGATACGGCTGTCAAAGCCTCGCGCGCGTCCGGCAGATTTAACGCTAGCGGTTTTTCGCAGAGAATGTCTTTGCCTGCACCAGCCGCCAGTTTGACTGCCTGAGCGTGGAACTTGTCGGGAGTGGCGATCACCACTGCATCGATTTCCCTATCCTCAAGCATCGATTCCAGACTGCTGTACGAGCGCTCGATTTCCAACTCCGCTGCAGTTTGGCGCGCCCAGACGTCGGCTACGTCCGCCACGGCAATGAGTCTGGCCTGCGGGACATTCCGCCGAAGATTTTCCGCGTGGCGCCTGCCCATCTCTCCAACGCCCACCACGCCGACTCCAAGCTTTCGAATCATTCTTCCTCTGCCGCTTTCCTGTCAAAAACGAAAATCGCATCCAGATTAGTGTTCGTTCCGACCGCCGCTCCCAATCTCATGCGTCGCACTTACACAATTGTACGAAGATACTTGAGGCTGGCCGCGATGCTCTCGACAGGAGGAATCGGAGTCGCGCCGAACTTGACATCCTGTTCCACGACCGACCATCCCGAGTATCCGTTCTCAACCAGCGTGCGGAAAAATGCCGGAAAATCAATATCGCCCTGCCCAATCACTGTAAACACCTTGTGTTCGATGGCCTCTTCAAAAGTCCACTTGTTAGAGCGCGCTCGCTCCAGGACTTTAACATCGCAATCTTTGATGTGAACAAACCGCAGCTTGTCCTTGTATTTTTTCGCCTCCGTCACGGAGTCGCCGTGCCCGTACACACAGTGGCCAGTATCAAGACAAAGGCCGACATTCGTATGCGAAGTTGCGTCAAAGAAAAGCTCGCACTCTTCCGGCGTTTCCACGTAGGTCGCGACGTGAGGATGAAATACGAGGTCCAGTCCGAACTCGTTCGCGACTTTTTCCGCATCTGCCACAATCTTGCCGATGTGTTTCCACTGTTCGGCGGTCAGTGTGGGGCAGCCTTTATCGTAGACGCGTCCCGAGAACGCGTTTCGCTCGGTCGATTGATCGTCAGCGATGACGAGAAACGGAGCTCGGAGAGCCGCCAGAAGACTGCCGACCTTGCGGATGCGTTCGATCACGGCCTGACTCGCGCCCGGCTCGGTCATCTTTACTGGAACAAAAGAAGCCAGGAGTTTCAGCTTCCGCTTATCAAGCTGCGGCTGAAGAATTTTCGGATCGGTAGGGAAGAAGCCGTAAGGGCCGAGTTCCGTGCCCGCATAGCCGGCCTGCACCATCTCATCCAGCATGGTTTCATATGATTGTTCCCATGAAGGCCCGGGATAATCCAAAACGCCCCAGCTGTCGGGTGCAGAAGCAAACTGAAATCGCGTGTTGTTCTGACTCATGCTAGATCCCTTTTTGTTTTCTATAAGAGTTTAAAAGTACTTGGCAGAATTCCACTTTCAGTCAATCGCGCAGAGTAATAGCTCCGAATATGTGCGAGTTGGTTCCTTAGTGGGGAACTCTGAGTAATGAAAATCCTGCGGCGATCAGCATCAGCCAATCGCCTCAGAAAAATTGCTGCTAAGCGCCGTCGTCAACGCTCTCGAAAAAGAGTATCGACAGTTTCTAGAAGTTCAGTTTCAAAGACAGCTGACCGATGCGTGGATCCAGAGCTCCGGGGACCTGTCCGAAAGAAGCCGAGGTTGCCGCAGCGCCGGAAAAGGGTGTAATCCCGCTCGGTGTTTCAAACTGCGTGTGGTTGAACACGTTAAAAAACTCCGCGCGGAATTCCAGGTTCGTGCGTTCAGTAATGGCCGTATTCTTTTGCAGAGCAATATCCCAGTCGTTAATTCCAGGCCCGTGGAAGAATCGCCGCCTCGAATCGCCTTCCGAGCCCAGGGCAGAAGGACCGAATGCGGCCGGGCTAAAGTACTGTGTTCCGTTGGCGCTATGGCGCGGATTTGTAATGTCGAGTGGTCCAACGAGGTTCGGCGTGTCCACCGGAAGAATGATGGGTCCACCAAAGGACGTTCCCAGCAGCGACTGGTCGTCAGTCTCTACCATGGTGACGGGAAGTCCGGTGGCGAAGCGCGTGATTCCGCTGAAGGCCCATCCGCTGGTTAGGCGTTTGGGCCCATTCAGCCGGTCAAACGGCAAGCTATAGGTGTAGCTCGCGACAAAGTTGTTCGTGCTGTCGAACGCGGATAGGCCGCGGCTCAGACGCGGATTGATGGGATTGATCTGTTCCCCGTAGCCGGACGCGTCATCGAATGACTTGCTGAACGTGTACCCAATGAGAGTCTGGAGACGACCGCTGGTGTGCCGGTAGTTGATTTGAAGCGAATTGTAGGACGACATTCCCGCGGTAATGAAGTAGGAATCATTGCCAATAGGAACGATGGGGCCGAGAGTAGGATTAATAACGCCGGGGAAATTCAGGCGAGTCCCAGGTTGATAACCTCCGCCGGGCAGTTGATAGACCAGGTTTTCGTCCGTTGGCCCGCAGGTGTTGGTTCCACCGACAGCGATAGCTCCTTCGGCAGCGAGTTGCAGGCAGAGCGAGGGGCTTCCGGGATTCGCCGACTTCGAGGAAAGGAGTCGATGTCCCTCGGTGCCCACATAACTCAAGGTGATTAAGTCGGACCTTGTCAACTGATGTTCGATGGAAAGCTCGTATTCCTCGGAATAGGGAAGCCGATTGCCATTGTAAAACGCTGGAGAACTGCTAATTGTGCCGAAGGCGCCATAGAAATCGGCGAGGTTGTCGTAAGGATATCCGGTAGCCGGATGCGAGGGCGAGAAGTGCAGCGGGGGATTCGGCGCGGGGAAGAAATTTGTGATCGATGCGCCCGTCGCTCGATTGGTAAAGGGAGCGGCAAAAGTTGACTCGTTCTGGCCAGTGTAGTTCCCAAAGGGAGCGTCTCCGATCTCATTAAAGTCGGTGGCGCCTTCAAAGGTGCTATAGAAAATACCAAACGCCGCACGAAGACTCGTAGATCCCGGAGTGCCGAGTATTTTCCCCAGAATGCCGTCGTGTTCTCCAAACGAATAGGCAAGACCGAGCCGCGGGGCAAAGTTGTTCCACCGCGTGGGCGCCAGCGTGCTGGGAACATGTGGATCGCCGGGGAATACCCAGCCCACAGGCGAGCCGGGAAAAACCACTGACTGTTCCCCGGGAATCAGTGTTTGAATCTGGTTGTACTTCTCGCTAAAAGGGGAACTGACATCGTAGCGCAATCCATAATTGAGGGTCAGGTTCGGTTTCGCTCGCCAGCTATCTTGTGCAAATAGGCCGAAATAGAAGTTACGCCCATAAGAGGGATAAGACTGCCCCTGGACATAGGAACTAGGCGCACCCAAAAGAAAATCGAGGAAGTCACTGCCGGTTTCACTGGCCTGCCCGCTGTAATTGCTGCCGAAAAAGAAGTTGCCATTCGAGACGTTATCGATGAGATCTTCTTCGAGTTGGTCGTAGTGATACTGGCCGCCGAACTTAATTGTATGTGTTCCAATGATCTTACTGAAGCTATCCGACACTTGATAGATGTTCTCGATAAGACCATTGGGGCGGCTCGGCACCCCGATCACAAAATCATTAAAGTCGATCTCTGGAACGCCCTCAAGAGAAGGTACCAATGGGAAAATACCCGGAGCGCCGTTCGCTCCAGATGCAAATCCCAAAGAAGACAGGGTTACGCCGGTTCCGCCCGACGGTTGGTTAAACAGAGTGTTGAGACGGAAAAACCCCAGACGGAAATCGTTGACCGACGACGCGCCAAATGTCTTGCTAGCCCCAAGGGTGACGTCGTTAGTCTGACCCTTACTAGCGACACCGAAGCCCGGATATAAGGGTGCATTACCCGACCAATAAGGATCGTCCCGGTTAAATCTGTCGAAATAGTAATAGGCTGTGAGCAGTCCGAAACCAGTATTAGCGTCCACGCGGCCGCTGAACTTGTTGTCCTGCAGGTGCAAGGCTTGCGAGCTATTCAAATATTGTCCGTTGCTGTTGTTTGCAGGCAGTATGTACTTCAAAAGGTTAGACGAGATCGGGTTGAAGTCGGTGGGTGACAATTGGAGCGTTGGGAAAACGCATTGCGTGGTGGCAGTGCAGTTGGAACCGTATGGAGTGTTGGTATTGGGATTGATTGTACTTGCAGTGTAGTAATAAGGTTCGCCGGCGTTTACGGTCTGCGCTAGCTGGGAGCTCAATTGCGTTGCCCAGGCGTCTCCGTTCACCGTCGTCGGATACACTTCACCGGGCTCATTAGGAACAGCGGTGACGAGACTGCCTGCCACATCCGAGAGGTCGCCCCCTTCAAGGGCAGAACTCGGCGCTCCATTGATCTTCTCAGTAATCGGTTGAACCACCCTATTTCCCTGGTAATCGGCGAAAAAGAAAATCTTGTCACGTACGATAGGTCCACCAAACGTTCCGCCAAATTGATTTTGATGATACGAACCCCGCTGTCCGGCATTGAAGTAATTTGCGGCATCGAAATCGGTATTGCGCAAGAACTCAAACAGGCTGCCGTGGTACTTGTTGGTGCCTGACTTCGTGACAACGTTGATCTGGCCGCCGGAGTAGTTGCCATACTCGGCATCCGCGTTATTGGTGATAATGCGAAATTCGGCGAGCGAATCAAGATTGGGAATCGCGCCCGCGCCGGAAAAGCCCACTTCTTGCACTAGCGTGCCGTTAAGCAGGAAGCCATCTTCCGATTCACGCATGCCGTTCACGGAAAGCGCGCCAGAGTTCAGACTACCCGACACCAGCGGAGCGGCAAAACCAGCGGATATGAACGATCCTGCATAGGCGCCCGTCATCTGCGACGGCGTGGACGCGACGCCCGGCTGCAGCGCCAGCAAGTCCGTATAGCTGCGGCTCTCCAGTGGAACATCCGTCATCTCTTTGCCGGTGATAACTTCGCCCATCTGGCTGGTCGAGGTGTCGACCTCCAGAGCGGCGCTTGAAACTTCGATTTCTTCCTTGCCCTGGCCGACCTGGAGTTTCAGATCCACGACGGGGGCAGAGTTTACATCGAGGACAATTCCGGTTTGTGAATAATCTTTGAAACCAGCTTGATGAACATTAATCCGATAATTTCCTGGCGGAAGAGATGGGAATGTATAAAAGCCCTGCGCACTCGTGGTGCGGGTGGTGCTGACGCCGGTGTCGACGTTGGTGGCGGTTACGGTGGCGCCGGCAACGACCGCGCCACTAGGATCGTTGACCGTCCCGGAAATGCTGGCAGTGACGTCGGCGAAAAGTCTGCCACACGGCAACAGCGCGAGTACGACAACCAGAAGACGCAAAAACCTGCCGGTTCTCAAAGTTTGCATTCCATCCCCCTCTTCACCGAACTTTCGACTTTTCAGTTTGCTGCCCGCCGCAATCTTCAGAACGAAGCCATTCGCGATGCCGCTGAAGGTACTCAGCGAAAGAAGGAACGGTTCTGTTCTAACCGCTTATTTCATTTGACCGCCTATAATACAACCCCGGCTTTGTTTGTCAAGCGGTTTTGCGGAAATGCGAGAACGCAGTCCATTCTTGGCGTTGCGAGCAATGATCAGATGAACCGATGGCCTCCGGTCATGCCAAAACTGTTATGTCTAAACGGTTATCACAACACTCGTCACAGACGTGACGCAGATGTTTACGTGGGCTCGATTCTGGAGGTGGCTGATCTCAATTCCGTCCGCGTCCTCTGCTATATTGGCGTCTCGCGGAGGTCTGCCCATGTCTCGCTATGTGCGCTGCGCTCTGATCCAGGCCGGCAATGCGCTCGCAACCAGCCGTTCGCTGCCCGAAATTAAGAAGGCCATGATCGACAAGCATCTCAAACTGATCGCGCAGGCCGCCAGAAAAAAAGTCAAAATCCTCTGCTTGCAGGAGCTTTTCTACGGTCCTTATTTCTGTGCCGAGCAAAACATTCGCTGGTACGACCTGACCGAGCCGGTTCCCGGCGGGCCTACCACAAAACTCATGCAGAAGATTGCCGCCAGACACGGCATGGTGATCGTCGTCCCGGTCTACGAAGAGCAGATGCCCGGCCTCTACTTCAACACCGCAGCTGTGATTGATGCAGACGGCAAGTATCTGGGTAAGTATCGCAAACACCACATCCCCCACGTGCATCCTGGATTTTGGGAGAAATTTTATTTCACGCCCGGGGATTTGGGTTATCCCGTCTTTGAGACGAAGTATGCTCGCGTCGGAGTGTACATCTGTTATGACCGTCATTTTCCCGAAGGTGCGCGTGTGCTCGGACTGAACGGCGCGGAGATTGTTTTCAATCCTTCTGCCACGGTTGCGGGGCTCTCGGAATATTTGTGGGAACTCGAGCAACCCGCCCACGCCGCCGCCAATGGATACTTCGTCGGTGCCATCAACCGCGTGGGCAGAGAAAAACCGTGGAATATCGGCGAGTTTTACGGCAAGAGCTATTTCTGTAATCCACGCGGCAAGATAATAGCCCAAGCCAGCCGCAATAAAGATGAAGTCCTTGTCGCCGACCTTGATCTCGATATGATTCAGGAAGTGCGCCGCGTCTGGCAGTTTTATCGCGACCGCCGTCCGGAGACATATGGTGCGCTGACGACGCAGACTGGACAGAGTGCCCCTGCGGATTGAAGAATGCCAGTGCTCGCCGCCTAAACTGCCAGTTTTAATTTAGCTGCAAGGGATCTTGGTTTTTCCGTAGAGCCGACGACTGATCGCATATGCCTCCACGGTCGCAAATCGAATTCAGCCCACTTTATAACGCGGACCTTGCGCCCACAACGAGCGCTCTTCGCACCTGGGGTACTTACAGCTTTGCCGCGCTGTGGGTCTCGATGTCGGTCAACATCCTCACCTACATGTTGGCGGCTAGCCTCATCCAGGGAGGAATGAGTTGGAAGCAGGCCGTCGCCACCGTTTTTCTCGGCAACACCATCGTTCTTATACCGATGTTGCTGAACTCCCATCCTGGAGCGCGCTACGGGGTCCCGTTTCCCGTGCTGGCCCGCGCGTCGTTCGGAGTGCTGGGCGCAAATGTTGCCGCCGTTTTGCGCGCTCTGGTGGCTTGCGGATGGTTTGGCATTCAAACCTGGATTGGCGGCGAAGCGATCAACACGCTGATCACGACGCTGGCGCCCGGCTGGGCACGCGTTGACCATGGTGCGGGAATTTGTTTCATGCTGTTTTGGCTTATCAATCTGGCGGTCATTCTCAAGGGCATCGAGTACATAAGATTCCTGCAGGGAATCAGTGCGCCAATTCTACTGGCCGTCGGACTCTTGTTGCTCGCTTGGGCGTACAAGTCGGCGGGTGGATTTGGTCCGATGCTCTCGGCGCCGTCGCGTTTCGCGAGTTTTTCTGATTTTCTGAAATTCCTTATTCCGGCGCTAAATGGAACGGTTGGATTCTGGGCGACCGTGTCTCTGAATATTCCCGACTTCACGCGGTTTGCGAAAAGTCAACGGCAACAGATCATCGGGCAAGCGCTCGGCCTGCCGACGACGATGACGCTCTATTCACTCATCGGAATCCTGGTAACTTCGGCAACAGTGGTGATTTACGGCTCCGCGATCTGGGACCCAGTGCAACTGCTCAGCCGCTTTCATTCTCCTGCGGCGGTCGTGATTTCTCTGCTGGCGATTCTGCTGGCGACGCTGAACGTGAATATTGGCGCGAACGTGGTTTCTCCGGCGAACGATTTCTCGAACCTGTGGCCGCGAAAAATCAATTTTCGTACCGGAGGCGTGATTACGTGCTTCATGGGGATCGCGTTGATGCCCTGGAAGCTGCTGTCCGACTACGGCACGTTCATATTCGGATGGCTGGGTGGTTATGCCGCTTTTCTCGGCCCGGTGGCGGGGATTATGATCTGCGACTATTTTGTGATCCGCCGGCGCGTGTTGGTAGTGGACGATCTCTACCTGCGCGGAGGCGTTTATGAATATTCTCGTGGTTTCAATTGGCTGGCCGTGATCGCGCTGGCTTTGGGAGCGGGCGCCGCGCTGGTGGGATTGGTAGTTGCTCCACTGCGCGTTTTATATAGTTACTCTTGGTTTGTGGGATTTGTGGTTTCGTTCGTGGCTTACTACGCATTGATGACATTGCAGAGAAACGAGCCGTGAATGTCTGGGCCGAGTGATGCATAGGTAAGCGGCCTACTTTCCGAGCGCCGGTAACACGTCCTTCTTATATTTCTCCAGCGTGTCCTCTTCATCCCCGCACATCAGGTAAATATTGAACTGCGTGACTCCGGCGCGGGCCAGACTGCGAAGTTTTTCAATGTGTGCTTCTGCGGGACCGAGCAGGCAGAAGCGGTCGGTTACTTCATCTGACACAAAATTCCGATTGCTGCTCTCGACTTCGCAATGATGCAGGTAATCGTACTGTCCGCGGTCGCGGATATAAGAGGTTAGTGCAGGCGGAAGATCCTCGGGCTTGTAGCGCGAAACCAGATCGACTACATGATTCGACACCAGAGCCGGGAACCAGCGCACGCGCTCTCGGCCAATTCCCACTTCGTCGGAAACCCAGACCGGGGCAGCGGCCATGATCTCGATCTTGCTGAAGTCGCGTCCCGCGGCATCCGCGCCTTTCCGCACGAAGCTTACGCACCACTCGATCAAATCCGGATCGGCGAACTGCAGGATGACGCCGTCTCCGACGCGACCCGCCAGTTCGAGCACTTTCGGCCCATATCCCGCCACCCATACCGGCGGAACTCCTCCGCTTGCCCACGTGAGCCGGGCCGGCCGGTCCTCGTACTCAATTTCCTTCGCGGCAGTTAGATCGCGGAAGGCTTTTATCGCCTCTTCCAATTGCGCCACTGTAACCGGCTTTTTGCCCAACACCCGGCGAGAACTATCGCCGCGGCCGATGCCCAGTTGCATGCGTCCGCCCGAAATCAGATTCAAGGTCGCAAACAGGCTCGAGGTGACTGTGATGTCGCGAGTCGCGGGATTTGTGACGCAGGTGCCGAGCCGCATCTTTTTTGTGTTCTCCGCCATGAGTGTCAGCATCGGATAAGGCTCAAGCCAGAGCACGTGCGAATCGAAAATCCATCCATACTCAAAGCCAGACGCCTCCGCCTGGCGCGTGAGTGCGACGATCCGCTCCACTGACATATCGGGCTTGATGGTGATGCCGAATCGCATGTCGTCTCTCCGCTCTTCAGGTCAATAAACCTGCGAGGGATGCGGGAAGAAATCGACCCCGTAGTTTTCGGGAGTTTAGCATAAAATCTGTACTTCACCGCCTCGGGAGAAAGGCGCATCCATGGGCTTTGACACTCTTATCGTTAACGGTCGCGTTGTCACTGCAACCGATACTTATGCAGGCGACGTTGCGATCAATGGTGGCAAAATTTCTGCGGTTGGGACGAGTCTGCCGCGAGAGAATGCGGAAAAAATCATCGATGCCGGGGGTAAGTATTTGTTTCCCGGCGGAATCGATGTGCATACCCATCTCGACATGCCATTCGGAGGTACCACGAGCGCGGATGATTTCGAGACCGGCACAAGAGCTGCGGTATTCGGCGGCACGACGACCCTGATTGATTTTGCCATCCAGTACAAAGGGCAAACGCTGCGCACCGCGTTTGACAACTGGATGCAAAAGGCGTCGGGCAAGGCAGTTTGCGATTATGCGTTTCATTGCATTATTACGGACCTGGCCGATGCACAACTCGACGAGATGAACGCCTTGGTGCGTGAAGGCGTCACCAGCTTCAAATTGTTCATGGCATATCCCGGCGTGTTCATGCTCGACGATGCGAGCATTTTCAGGACCCTGCGCGCGACCGCAAAAAACGGCGGACTGGTTTGCATGCACGCTGAAAACGGCGGCGCCATCGACGTGATCGTGCAGCAAGCTCTGGCGGAAGGGAAAAAAGCGCCCAAGTATCACGCCCTGACACGTCCCACCACGGCCGAAGCGGAAGCTGTTTCGCGGGCGATTGCGCTTGCAGAAATGGCGGGTGCGCCGCTTTATATCGTGCATTTGAGTTGCAACGACGCGCTCGAAAAGGTGCGGGAAGCACGCGATCGCGGCCTTCCGGTCTATGCCGAGACATGCCCGCAATATTTATATCTTTCGCTGGAACACATGGACGCTCCCGGTTTCGAAGGAGCGAAATATGTTTTCACACCACCCTTGCGCGAAAAATGGCATCAGGAAAAATTGTGGAACGGACTGAAACGCGACCACCTGCAAGTGGTTTCGACGGACCACTGTCCATTTTGTTTCAAAGAGCAGAAGGAACTGGGCCGCGACGATTTCACCAAAATCCCAAATGGCGGCCCTGGAATCGAGCATCGCATGAGCTTGATCTATTCCGGTGGCGTTGCCGGCGGGCGATTCAGCGTGAACCGCTTTGTTGAACTGGTTTCGACAACTCCTGCGAAACTCTTTGGCCTCTACCCGCGCAAGGGCACGATCGCCGTTGGCAGTGACGCGGACGTGGTGATCTTCGATCCAAACCGCAAGCACACGATCAGCGCGAAAACGCACCACATGCGCGTCGATTACTCGATGTTTGAGGGGATTGAAGTCACGGGCATGCCCGACATCGTGCTGTCGCGTGGCCGCGTTGTCGTAGAAGCAGATGCGTTCCGGGGAGTTACGGGCAGTGGGGAGTTTCTCAGGCGTGCACTCTATTCGCAACCTTAAGTACTACGAAGTGGAGCTAACACACGAGGGACCTGCGCAGAAACTCCTTAATAAGGAGAACTAACACCATGGCCGAGCTCGATCATGCCGCATTGTTGGCGGTGGCGCTAGTGGAGGCCCGCAAAGGTCTGGCTGAAGGCGGCATCCCGATTGGAGCGGCGATCTTCGATTCCAAGGGCAGACTGCTGGGCGCGGGCCACAACCGCCGTGTGCAGAATGGAGATCCGTCGATGCACGGTGAAACCGATGCGTTCCGCAATGCCGGACGCCAGCGCAGCTACCGCGAACTCATCATGGTCACTACGCTGGCGCCGTGCTGGTACTGCAGTGGATTGGTCCGGCAGTTTGGTTTCGGTTCGCTGGTGGTCGGAGAGAGTCGCAATTTTCAAGGCGGGTTGGAGTGGCTCCGTTCACTCGGCGTGCGTGTTTATGACCTCGATTCTTCGGAGTGCGCCACGTTGATGAGCGAGTACATACGCCGAAATCCCGAGGTGTGGAACGAGGACATCGGAGAAGAGTGATTCGCGTCTTGCTCCTGGCCCGCCGGCAAGAGAACTTCGCAGAAAGGTAGATGTCAGCATGGGCAGTACTTTCATGGCCCGCGCCATTCAACTCGCGGTTGAAAATGTCCGCTCTGGACGAGGCGGTCCCTTCGGCTGCGTTGTCGTCAAGGACGGTAAAGTTGTCGCCGAAGGTGCGAATCTGGTCACGGCGACGAATGATCCGACAGCGCATGCTGAAATGCTGGCGATCCGTGGGGCTTGCCAGAAGCTGCGCCGTTTCGAACTCAAGGGCTGCGAGCTTTACACGTCCTGCGAACCGTGCCCTATGTGTCTGAGCGCGATCTACTGGGCGCGCATTGACAAAGTTTACTTTGGCGGTCTAGCCGAAGACGCAGCCAAAGCCGGCTTTGACGATTCCGCGATCTATGCGGAAATCTGCCAGCCGCTTGCGCAGCGCAAGATTCCCATGGTTCAAACGATGCGCGAGGAAGCGCTTGCGGCATTTCGGGCGTGGGAAGAAAACCCCGGCAAGATTTCTTACTGAAGTTTTGCAGTTCCCAGTTCTCGGTTTTCAGTAAAAGCGAGGTCGTCAGAGTGTGGAACTCGATTCTGATAACTGAGAACTATTCGAGGAAAATGATTGATCGAACGCTACTTCAAACTCGCAGAAAATAAAACCACGGTGAAGCAGGAAATGCTTGGCGGCCTCACCACGTTTGTAACCATGGCCTACATCATCGTGGTGAATCCGCAGATTCTCGCGCAAGCAGGAATGCCGCCCGACGGCGTCGTGTTTGCAACTTGTATCTCGGCCGCCGCGGCGACACTGGTGATGGGACTTTATGCCAACTATCCCATCGCGCTTGCACCCGGGATGTCGCTGAACGCCTACTTCACTTATGCGGTCTGCCTGAACCTCCATGTTCCGTGGCAGACGGCGCTGGCAGTGGTATTTTTTTCTGGCGTCGCTTTTCTCCTGCTGACCGTGACGCGCGTGCGCGAACAGATTGTCAATGACATGCCGGATTGTCTGAAGCATTCCACCGCAACGGGCATTGGGATGTTCATCGCCTTTGTCGGCCTGCGCAATGCCAAATTGGTGGTCGCAAATCCAGCAACATTCGTTGGTCTCGGTAGCTTCTCTGATAAAGAAGTGCAGACCGCCTGCCTCGGGATCGCCTTGACGATCGTCCTCATGGCCCGCAAGGTCAAAAGCGGAATTTTAGTCGGCATCTTTTGCACCACGCTTTTGGGAATTTTTCGGGGCATTACGCATTGGCCCGCTGCAATCCTGTCGCTCCCTCATCCGTCGTCTACTTTCTTGAAACTTGATTTTCGTGGAGCCATCCACCTCGGGTTCCTCGAAATTCTGTTTGCATTCCTGTTTGTCGATCTTTTCGACAATGTGGGCACGCTGGTAGGTGTGTGCGAGCAGGGCGGATTCATTAAGAATGGCAAGATCCCGCGCGTCGGCAGAGTCCTGGTTGCCGACGGAGTCGGTACTCTGTTCGGTTCTTTGACGGGCACATCCACGGTCACCAGCTATATCGAGAGCGTTGCCGGAGTTGCTGCGGGAGCACGAACCGGCCTGAGCAATGTTGCGGTCGCCGGACTTTTCTTGATTGCTACTTTCTGCTCGCCTCTGGCCACTGCGATTCCGGCCTATGCGACGGCACCGGCGCTGGTTCTGGTCGGCGCGCTCATGACCCAATCGATCTCGCAAATCGATTGGAGCGAGTTCAGCGAGGCGGTCCCTGCCTTCATCACCATGCTGGCCACGCCCTTGACCTTCAGCATCGCCACCGGGCTCAGCCTTGGGTTGATCTCCTACACGGTAGTAAAGATCGGCGCGGGTAAATTTCGTGAAATCACTGCGCTCATCTGGATCCTCACTGCGCTCTTTATTCTGCGTTACATCTATCTTGCCGTGGCATAGTTGCTTTCTCTGCGAGCGTGGTCAAGAGCTGCCAAAATTGGCATGTGTTGGCATATGAACGGCTGGCTTTGGAACGGTGCAGCGGCTCAATGTGCATTTCTGATGCATTAATGTGCAGCTAAGTGTCGTCTCTCGTCGCACCGATGGATACCCGCCGTTCAGTTCGGAACCGGCGCTCGTCGGTAGTCAAGAAATATCAGTTCGATTGCTTAATTAGCGGATGATTCTCAAGTCCGTGAGTTAAAATGTCCCTCTGTTGTTGCGGCTCCCGTTGCCCAAGAAAAGACGAGTTGTGTGTGCTTTTTCGCGGGTATGGGGAGCCTGAATCTTTCCGCGCCACCATCGGAGAACAAAACATGAAGCAGGCAAGAAATATCGGGTCGGCACGCTTTCGCCAACACTCGGCGGTTACTCGTTGCGCAATCATTCTCCTTCTTTCGCTTGCGGGGTTCGGGCTCTCAGCCCAATCGGTATTCGCCCAGACCGGATATTCGGGAATTTTCGGCGGGGGTCCGTATTACAAGAATCCGTCAGTCAGTATTCCTGAAATAGAAAACTCCGGCTTCACCGAGGCGATTGTCTGGAGCGTTGAGGTCAGCAGCGTCGGCGACTTGAATTTCAACGGCGAGTTCCCCTTGACCTCAGGAGGCGTCTACGTCGGCAACCAGACCTATCCTAATTTCGCGGCAGACCTGGCAACCCTGAAGCAAGGGAGCGTACAGCGAGTCACCTTTAGTATCGGCTCCTCGAATTATGGAGATTGGGAAGATATCACTGCCCTGGTCGAAGCCCAGGGCACCGGACCCGGCAGCATCCTTTATCAGGACTTTCAGGCGTTGAAGACTGCCATTCCAGCGCTGGATGCGATTGATTTCGACGATGAAAACAGCTTCAACCTGCCCACGACCGTGCAGTTTGGCGTCATGCTCGGCAATCTGGGCTATCACGTGTTGCCGGATGCTTATGACAACAGCTCTTATTGGATGAACGTCGTTTCCGGAATCAACAGTGAGCTTCCCGGCACGGCAGACGGTGTGCACCTGCAGGTATATGCGGGCGGCGCCACCAACGATCCGTGTGCTGCAGAATGGAACTTCGGCAGTGTCCCGGTTTTTCCCGGCTTGTGGGACAACGGAAACACTCCAGGCCGAGTCAAGACCAGGATGGCCGCCTGGCACAAAGAGTGTGGAATTATCGGCGGATTCATGTGGCTCTACGATGATTTTGAGGGCACGGGAGAGGCGGCAAAATTCGCCAAGTCGATTGATGATGCCGTAGGAATTGGCGGCTTTATCCTTTCGGGACCGAGCAGTGTCTCTGTGGAGCAGGGAAAATCTGCCAAAGCCACAATTGCGGTCGCGGATTTCGGTACCTTTGACGGCACCGTGAGTTTGGCTCTTTCTGCTTTGCCAAACGGAGTCACTGCTTCCATCGCGCCGGGTTCTGGCAAGAAACAAAAAGTGACTTTCAAAGCCAGTGCCGATGCCCAAACCGGATCCAGTTCGGTAACGGTCACAGGCACTTCAGGCGCAATCACGCAGACCTTTACTTTCACGTTGGTTGTAAGCTGAGCGCAATCCGGAAAAAGGCCGGAAGCACAACGTTGCGGATGTCATCGGTCTGCAACCGGTACCGGCCTTCAATCCGTCTGCCCTTGACTCCGTCCGCTCTGGCCTAATTAGCCGACAATCCTATGCGGCCGCATCATCTCGCTGTCCTCTTGCCGAAGCATGAAACAAAGATGACCCGCAGAAAAGAAGACTTCGCGGCTCATTCACATCTCTCGGTTCGGCCCAGATAAGTCCGGCCAAATTCGTTGTCTCTCCTGTACAATTTTTTACTCTGTGAAACTCATCCTCAGGATCGCAGGATTGCTGCTGGCGGTGGCGCTGTGTGCGTCTGCCGAGCCGATTGCTTCGCTTCATCCCACGAATTACGTCAACGATTTTGCCAGCGTGCTCGATGCCGCGACCGTCGCGCGCCTGAACGATCTTTGCCGGCAGGTGGACGAGAAAGCGCATGCGCAAATCTCGGTTGTGACCGTGAAGTCGCTGGACGGACAGGACGTTTTCGACTACGCAGTCGCGCTTTACCAAGCCTGGGGGATCGGGAAAAAAGGCAGCGACCGTGGAGTGCTGATTCTCCTGGCGACTCAGGATCGCAAATTTGGAGCTAGCACCGGATACGGGCTGGAGGCGATTCTGCCCGACGGCAAGGTCGGTGGTTTTCGCCGCGAAGCGATTCCGTATTTGAGCAAAGGCGACTACGCCGCGGGGTTGTCGCTGATGACGTCGCGTATCGCATCTGTGATTGCTCAGGATGCTGGCGTAACGCTCGAAGGAATGCAGAACCCTCCTCCGCGACAAATGCGGAATCCCCGAAGTTCGCAAGGGGCCGGTGCGATAGCGCTGATCGTCGTGCTCATCTTTATATTCATCATCTGGTCTGCGACTCGGGGCGGAGGTTCCGGCCGCGGCGGCGGTAGTGGTTTCTGGTCGGGCCTGCTGTGGGGAATGCTATTCAGCAACCTGGGCGGGGGACGAGGATTCGGCGGCGGGTATGGCAGGGGGGGG
>Ga0210385_10000172_pt1 | contig 65232 bp, 65 predicted proteins | sample IncBWH26OmetaG_FD_160107 | JGI IMG/M metagenome (GOLD analysis project Ga0210385, IMG submission 160107) | Forest soil microbial communities from Barre Woods Harvard Forest LTER site, Petersham, Massachusetts, United States - Inc-BW-H-26-O ... | reverse complement strand
GAATTCGGAGCGCACCACCGACGGAACAAAGAATGTTGCCGCAAAACCTCCGGCGTTCGCCAATCCCAGCAGGGGAATGGTCCAGACGATCGGAATTCTGAAGGCGGAGAACAGGCTTGGACTTCCGGGCTGTGCCACGCGGACGCGTGCTGCAACAGGCGGCGACTGCCGATAGAAGTACATGAACCAGGCGGCAGCGATCAGCGTCAACGCCGCGAAGCCCACCATGCTCAATCGCCAGCCAACGCTCACCTGCATGCGACTGGAGAAGCCGGAGCCGATGATCGTCGCCAACGCCGTGAGGGCCCCGACCAGGCCCATCGCGTTACCGCGCCAGTGCGTGGGTACCGTGATGGCGACCGCCGTGACGACGCAGATGAAGGCGAGCCGATAGCCGATCAACCACAGCGTGCGGGCCACCAGACCCTGCCCATAGCTTTCGGCCAGTGCGACCAACAGCAATCCCAGCGTAGCCAGCAGCAGACCGACCGACAGCACCGGCTTTTCGCCATAGCGCTTGGCCAGCACGCCGGCGGGCAGGCTCATCATCAGCGCAACGAGTCCATAGAGTCCGGTGAAGGTTCCCATTTGGGTGTAGCTCATTCCCCAGGACTCCTTCATGAAGGGAATGAGCGGCGAGAATCCCAGACTTGACGCCTGGATCGCCATCATGGCAATCACGGTCGCGACGTAGCAGCTGACCCACCCCGGCCTGGCCTCCTGCTCGACCGCGCCGACTAACTGCATGGCGGCTGCGCCGGCTCACTGACGACGCCATCGGCAAGCATCGCGCCGACTTCAGTCTCATCGTACTGCAGCGAACTCATCACCTCGCGCGTGTGCTCGCCGAGACTCGGCACGCTGCTCGCACCACCGGGCCCATCGGTCGCGAAAACGAAGCCCGCATTGAGGTATTCACCACGCGTGCGCTCACCGGACGGCAGATGCACGTCCACCGGCTCGACCAGCTTGCGTCCGCTCTCCCGGGCGCCCTCGCAGGCGGCGGCGACATCGCGCACCAGCCCGCAGGGTGCGCCGGCAGAATTCAACACCCGCTCCCACTCCGCGCCGTCACGGGTCGCAAAGGCGGCTGCGAGTCGCGACTGGATTTCCCGGGAATTTTCCGCCCTCGCCCGCTCGACGATCGTTGCGAACCGCGGATCGTCGAGCAGTTCCGGGAGGCCGACGGCGCGGCACAATGCCGCAAACTGATTGTCCTGGACCACGCCCAGGGAGATGCGCGAGCCGTCGCGAGTCATGAACACGGCAGCGGTCGGGGCCCCGCTGTAGCCGGTATTCCCGGTGCGCGGCAGCAGCTGTCCTGCGACCAGATAGGGCGTGGCCAGCGAGGTCAGCATCACCAGGGATGCATCGAGCATGGACACATCAATGTACTGGCCACTGCCGAACCGATCCCGTTGCAGCAGCGCTGCCAGAACGGCCAGCGCCGCCAGGGTGCCGGTGTAGGTGTCCACGGCCGGCCAGCCGACCCGCGAGGGCGGATCCCCCTCATCGCCGTTGCTCGCCATCATGCCGCTGGTGGCCTGCACGATATTGTCGATGGCCGGATAATCGCGCTGCGGCCCCGACTGACCGTATCCGGAAATCGAACAATAGATGAGCGCAGGCCGCAGCGTCCGACACGCCTCGTAGCCCAGTCCCAGCCGCTGCATCACGCCCGGCCGAAAATTCTCCAGCACCACATCACAACTGGCGATGAGACGTCGCGCAAGCTCGGCTCCGCGCGCCTGCTTGAGGTTCACCGCGACGGACTTCTTGCCGACGTTGGCGGCCACGAATGCCGGTGCCATCCCATCCCAGCGGCGGAACGGGCCGTAGTTTCGCATCGGATCGCCGTTGAGGTTTTCGACTTTGATCACTTCGGCGCCCAGCAGCCGCAGAAAATGCGAACAGAAGGGCCCCGCCATCACATGACTGAAATCCGCAACGCGGTACCCCGCAAGTGGCTGCGCCAATTTCCAAATCTCCCTGGTTGATGTCCCGAATCTTCCGGCGTCTTCGCCGCGGCATTGTACCGGCACACATTGCCGGGCGCCCGAAACTGCGTAATATAGGTTATCTTATCAACTATTATTCGAGAGCGGCGCAACGCGGAGATTGCAGCAATGCCGAAGCTTCACCATTGGCTGGCGCTGTCATTGCCACTCATGGCCGCGGTCTGCCCGGCCGGGGTTGCGGCGGATGCGGGCTTTGGCAACTACCATCCGCCGCGAACTTTCAACGAATCGGTCAGTTCCACCCTGTACCTGCCCATGCGCGATGGGGTGCGTCTCGCCGTGCGCATCTCCCGCCCGGGGTTGGGCCGAGAGCCAGCCCCGGGTCGTTTTCCGGTCATATGGCAGCATGCCCTCACGATCACCGAGGCCAAAGATGCCTCGCAGGAGCCGGCGGCGGCGGGCTTGAACAACCTTCCTGCGCTCACCGCCTACGGCTACGTCGTGGTGCAGGTGGCCCGCCGCGGCAACGGTCAGTCCTTCGGCAGCCGCCGCGGCTACAACGATCGGACCGAGGACGATGATGCCTATGAGGTCACCGAATGGCTGGCCGCACAGCCCTGGTCCACCGGGAGCATCGGCATCTATGGCTGTTCAAACACAGGAGATGCTGCGATGCACGCGCTCAGCTCCCGGCCGCCGCACCTGCGCGCGGTATTCGCGGGCTGTTTCTCCTGGAGCAAGTTCGATGCCATGCGCCGCGGCGGCATTTTTGCCCAATGGGGAACCGGCCCGCAACGCTCGCTCGAGGAGGATATGAGTGTCGAACCCGTGGATGCAGATGCGGACAAGACGTTGCTGCGCGCAGCCGCCGCAGAGCACCAGCAGTCGACCAACCTGCTGGCCATGTGGCAGCAGCTGCCGTTTCGCGACAGCTGGTCAGCGCTGGTGGGCTCGCGCTTCTGGGCGGAGAGCAGCGTCAGCAGCTATGGGGCGCAGCTGCGGCAACTGGGCGTACCGGTGTACATCATGGGAGGCTGGCATGATGAGCTGCGCGATCAGGGTTTGATCGCGCTGTTGAATCTGCCCGGCTCGCGGGTGCTGATCGGACCCTGGCGGCACTGCCAGAACCCCGGCTTCGAATTGCTGCAGGAAATGCACCGGTTCTTCGACACCTATCTCAAGGGCATGGCAATGGGGCTTGCCGCAGAGCCACCGGTTCATTACTTCACGATGGATGGCGCTGACCGGGGTATCTGGAAAACTGCATCGCGCTGGCCCGTCCCGGGCATGCACCTGCAACGCTGGTTCGTGGGCCAGGGCACGGTGCTCGAGCAGCGCGCCCCGGATCGGCAGGTCGAGGGCACCTTTGTGGTTCATACCGATGTGAACTGCCCCGACGGCGGCGTCGGACCGTTCATGCAGCCGTGCCACAGCGCCGGCCAAGGCCTCTCCGTTCGCAGCGCGGCCCTGAGCGCGGATCTCACCATCACCGGCAATCCCATCGTGAATCTTCCGGTGCGCGCCGACCACGCGGAGGCCAACCTCTTTGCCTACCTGGAGGATGTCGCGCCCGACAGTCGGATTACCGTCATCACGGAGGGGCGGCTGAGAGCCTCGTTGCGCGCCGAAGCGACTGCGCCGTTCGCCGTCCCGGGGACGCCGTGGCATCGCGCGTACGCGCAGGACGCCAGCCCCCTGAAGGCCGGCGAAGTGGCGACTCTGCACTTCGATCTGCTGCCGACCTCTTACAGGCTGCGTGCGGGGCACCACCTGCAGCTGACACTGATGGGCGCCGACTATCGCGAGCGCGCGCGTGACCCCACCGTCGAAGGCACGAAGATCATCCTGTCGAGCGCGCCCGGCAATCCGGCATGGCTCGATCTGCCGCTGGAACCAGGCGCCCCGCCGGGCTGATGCCCATGCCTGCGCACGACCTCATTTTCTGTGGTGATCTGGTGCTCGATGAGCCGGATCCCGAATTCTGGCTGAGCGGGATTGCCCCGCGACTGCAGGGGGCGCAGCTGAGCATCGGCCACCTCGAGGTGCCTCATACCCGTCGCGGCCGGGAACTGGCCGCCGACGTACCCGCCCCAGGGGCCCCGCCCGAGCACCTGGCCGCGCTGCAGAAGGTCGGCCTCGACGCCGTGACCCTCGCCGGCAATCACATCGCGGACTGCGGCGCCGAGGGCATTGCCGACACCATCGCCGAGCTGGACCGCCTGGGTATCGGCCACTGTGGCGCCGGTGCAGATCTGGCCCGGGCCCGCGAACCCGCCTGGCTTCAGGCGGGCGCCGCGCAGATTGCCCTGCTCAGCTACAACTGCGTGGGTCCGCAAGAAGGCTGGGCGCAGCCCGCCTCGGCAGGCTGCGCGTATGTCCGGGTGCTGAGCGCGGACGGTGGACCGATCAGACCTGCGGCGCCGCTGCACACGGCGGATCCGCTGTCGGTCGCGCAAATGGCCGCAGACATCCGTGGTGTACGCAAGCGTGGCGCCGACTGCTGCATCGTCGCGCTGCACAAGGGCATCGTGCACACGCCGGTGACCCTTGCACCGTATGAGCGCCCGCTCGCGCATGCCGCCATCGATGCGGGCGCGGATCTGGTGATCGCTCATCATGCGCACATCCTGCGCGGCATCGAGCAGTATCGGGACCGGCCGATCTTCCATGGCCTCGGCAACGGCTGCGTCGTGACCCGCGCGCTGAGTCCCGATCAGGCCAATCCGCAACGCGCCGAGTGGGCCCGGCGGCGGCGCGTTCAATTTGGATTCGAACCCGATCCCGACTACTTCCTCGCACCCTTTCATCCCGAGGCGATACACGGAATGTTGGCGCGCGTGATCATCGCGGGTGGGCGGCTGGTGCAGGCGGGCTTCATTCCGGTTCACGTTGAAGCCCCCGGCCGACCCACGCTTGCCACCGGCGCTCGTGCCGAGGCGATCGTTCAGTACGTGCGGCGCATCTCACTCGCAGCGGGGCTGCCGACCCTTCCTTACGCCATCGGCACCGACATGGTCCGCATCATGTGATGGCGCGGTCAGAATCGAATCTCAGAATTTCTTGCCGAATCCCACCGAAATGACGCGGCCCAGCGGATTTGCCGCCGTCGCATCGTAGCCACCGCCGCCATCGCCGATCGGAATGTTCACATAGGGCGGGGTGACATTGCCGATATTGGTGACGTGGAAGGTGAACGTCAGATCCCGAGCCAGCCCCCAGTGCAGCACATTGCTGGCGTTGAAGATGACATCCAGATCCTCGGTCACATACGAACTGACCGACTGGGTGGGTGTCGTCTCGGTGTTCTGGTAGCCGTTGACGAAATTGACGAACAGTTTGGTGGTGAAGGGTCCGTATGCCCAGCCCACGTCACCGCGCAGGCGTAGCCGCAGGGGGTAGCCAATGGTATTGAGCACGTTGAAGTACGCACCGCCCGGTGTGAACTGAACGTCGTACTGCGTCGTCAGATTGGCGGCCAGGTCGACCGACCATTTTCCCGGCAGGGGCGTCTGCAAGCCATAGCCGCCCACCAGGTCCAGACCCTGGGTCTTGGTCGCACCCAGATTCTCCTCCTCGCCGTTCACGAACACGCTGGGATTGGCGAGCGGCGGCCCCAGTATCGGCAGCGCGCCGGGGCCGCTCGTGTACTGGCTTACCAGCGCCGTGCACGCGGCCGACGGACAGCGCGTCACCAGACCTCCAAGCTCACCCGTCTGCTGCAGAATGGTCAGATCCGACAGGTAGCTTGCGATCTGGTTCTTATAGTTGATGTTGTAGTAGGTCAGACTGATCTTGCTCTGGGCAGTCGGTGCGAAGTCGATGCCGGCGGAGAACGTCGTGGCGGTCTCGGGCTTCAAGGCCAGATTGCCACCACCCAGTGTGTAACCGACGGAGGTTCCCGACGGCGCCAGCGGATCCGAATACGTCTGCACGAACACTCCACGCAGCGGACCGACCAGCTCCGACAGCAACGGCGCGCGGAAGGAGGTGCCATAGCTGGCGTGGACCATCACGCCCTCGCTCGGCGTCCAGTTGAGCCCGATCTTCGGATGACTGGTGCTGCCGAAGTCGCTGTAATCCTCGTAGCGGCCGGCGACATCCAGATCCAGCCGCTGGATCCCGGGCAGGGCATTGTCGCTGCCGACCAGCGGGATGAGGACTTCCGCGAACGCGGAATCGGAGTGCCGGCTCAAATGCTCGTCGATATTCAGCTGCGCCCCGACCGGTCCGGAGATCAGTCCATATTCGAGTTCGTCGTGACGCCACTGCCCACCGAAGGCGAGTCGCACCTCGCCCCCGGGCAGGGCAAACAGGCCGCCGTCCACCTGCGCCTCCAGGACCTGTTCGCGCGAAAAACCCGGGCCATAGAATATTCCGCTGAAGATCGAATCGATGACACTGGCGGCATTGCCTGCGCCGTAGACATTCAGTGCCGTCGCCGGATTGCCGCTCGCCAGAGCACTCGCCAGATTGCCGTTCACCAGCGAGTTGGGCGGATCATAAACGTAGTCACGATCGCGTCCGGCCGTGCCGTCCAGCTGCAGCTGCCAGTCATGGCCCAGATCCGCCTTCACACCCAGCGTGCCCTGAAAATTGGTTGAGGCGCCGATGTCATCGCTGTACGGCCCCAGATCATTCGCAAAACTGTAGTTGACCGTCTCGACCGTTGGTGCGGTCCCCGGCGGCGCCACGAAGAAGGCATTTGAGGAGGGCACCTGCAACGGGCCCGTCGGTGCGGCGCCGAGGAACAGGAAGGTACGTTTGGAATAGGTGCCGTCGGCAAACACACTGATGCGATCACCCAGTTTCTGATCGAGCGTGAAGGCCACGTTGCTGTGCCGCACGCGCGGCAGGATGTCCTGGTACTTGGCCAGGTCGCAGTAATTCGCCGTACCGGGTATCAAACCGGCAGCGGTCGCCGGCGTGACGCCGCCCTTGGGAATGGCATAGGTGTTCGTCCCAACTACTATGGTCCCGGGATTGCATTGCTGGGTAGCGTAGTCGGTGCCGCCTTCGGCGGTCTGATTCGACTCGAAGAAACTGCGGTCCTGACCATTGAGATCGGAATGGTAGTTCTCTTCGAATCCAATGCTGAACTGGCCGCTGCCCCAGTTGTGCCCTGCCATCAACCCTTCGCGGTTCTCTTCGTAGCCGTTGGCGAAGCCGTACTTGCCCTCGACATCGACGCCTTCGACGTTGCGACGCAGAATAAGGTTGACGACACCGGCGATGGCATCGGAGCCATAGGTCGCCGAGGCGCCATCCGCGACGATGTCGACTCGTTGCAGCATCAGCGCGGGAAACGCATCGGGATCGACCGTGGATCCGGTCGTGCCGCCGGGCGGTACCCGATGGCCATCCACCAGCGTCAGGGTCGCGAACGGACTCAATCCCCGCAGATTTATTGAGTTTCCGTAAACGATATTGCCGGCACCACCGGTGCCCGAACGACTCGCGTCGGAGACGCCCAGGTTGTCGACCTGGGGCAGCGTGCGCAGCGCATCCGCGAGCGACGACGCTCCTGTTTGCTGCAACTGCTCCTGGTCCATCGCAATCAGTGTCGATCCGACCGGTGCGACGTTGCGGATCAGGGTGCCGGTGACCACGACCTCCTGTATTTGCTCAGCAGCGGCCGGCTGATCCGGCGTCGACTGCGGGGCCGAGGGATCATCCGCCGCGGTCGCCTTCGCGGTAAGGCCGGCGACCGCGCCCGCGCAGCATAACGCTGCGATCAGATTGCGGTGCGCGCCGTTCCTCGGCGACGGCCGATGGGTCGTTGTGCCATTCATGTCTTGCCCCCTCGATATCCATATTAGTTGGATATGTCTACTAATTGTAGAAATGGATGGCGCGGAAAGCAATACTAGTTGAACAAGCAACCCTTTTTGGAATCAGCCGCGCGGCAGCGGAAACGGGCGGTAGCGGATGAAGCGCCGTGGCCCGAGATCCGCGGACATCGAGGCGTTCATCTGCGCGGGGCTCACTTCCCAATGTCCGCTCTTGAGCCTGGTCTCCAGGGTTCTGATGGCGCTCAGGTGCTCGGCGGCCGAGAAGGTGCAGTGACCCGCGGCTGCCACCCACACCGTGCGCAGGTTCGACTCCCAACCGGCTTGCCGTACCTGCCGTGCGTATTCGCCCTCGAGCACCGGTGAGGTCAGCCCGTCGCCGATGCTGTGATAGCTGAGGAGGGGAACCCGCAGCGCACCGCTTGGGGCATAGTGCGCACGCATGTAGGCCACGGCCTGCGGATCCGCGACGACGCGCGAGGCGGCATTCAATCTCGTGAGGTCACGTGCCAGACTGAGCCCGGACTTACGGTAGTACGCCGCCACCCACGGGCGACGGCCCGAGCGCTGCAGGAGCAGGCGATAGTCCATCCCGGTATTCCACGAAAAGGCACCGCCCGCGCGCTGCTCCTGATCTTCACGCGGCAGGAACACGCCGGCGGCGAAGGTGCGCGCGATCTGCTCGAGCTCGCCCGGCTGGCCGCCCAGTGCGGCGGCCAGTGCCAGTCGCGCCCGCCCCTGCGGCGAATGCATGGCTTGCGGCACACTCCTGGCGTCGGGCCCGATCAAAGTCCTGAACGTGAAGGCGCCGTCGAGCGCCATATTCATCATGTCCAGCGTTCCGGCCACCGAACCGCAGGCGCTCAGTGCGCCATCCAGGCTCGACGTTGGGTCCTCGGCGAGCGCGACCGTGATGAGCCCGCCCATGGACTCGCCCCAGGCGATGGTGCGTTGCGCTGCGCCGAAGCGAATCTTGAACTGTTGCAGCGTCGCCAGTTGGTCGGGCACCGCCTCGGCCACGGCCCAACCGGGCCGGGCGTACGAGGAGGCAGCGAGTGCATAGCCGTGTTGCAGTAGCCACGGTTCAAGGCCGTGCGGCGCCAGCGCCGGCGGCTGCCTGGCCGGCGCATAGCCGTGACTGTAGAGCAGAAGCGTGCCGTTCCACTCCTCCGGCACGACCATGCGCCACGCGGCTCCATCGGGCAGCTCACCGCTCAGATCACGGAGCGGCTTGGGCTCACTCCAGGCTGCCGCGACGGCACACAGCACCACGAGCAAGAATGCCGCACGGCATACGCTCATGTGGGCTCAGCGCAGGTTCTTGCTGCGCACGACCCAGTGTGGATTGACGCATAGACCGCAGTCCGGCCCGACGAACATCTTCGCCGCGTGCGCATCGGTCTTCAGCTGCCAGTTGAGCCACGCCACCGCAACGCCCGCGAACTCGCCGCCGTTGCGGATATTGTAAGTGCCCCCGTGGGTGATCCCGCGGCCATAGGCGCGCAGCAGCGGCAGCTTGTCGATGTGTTCGAAATCATCATTCGCGTTCAGGAAGGCAATGTCTTCGGCATCGCCGCTGATGTACGCAGTCGGTGCGTGCAGCCGCCTCAGGTCCTCCTTGGTCAGAACCTTGCCGCCGGCCATCGCCGTGGGTTGGCTGAACAGACCGCTGTTCCAGACCATCGTCGTGCGCACGCGCGGGTCGGCCGAGGCTTCGATGGCCTGCACGCCACCGCAGGACTGGCCCATGACGGCAATGGCGTGAGTATCCAGGCGATGAAAGAATGGGCTGCTGCTGCGCTCGTTTTCGGCGACGGCCCAGTCGATCGCATCGATCAGCTGCGAGGAGTGAGTGGCCGGCGGCGGCAACTTCAGCGCGCCCTGGGCCGTCACATTCGCCGGTACCGGTGCAATCGGCGCCATGGATTCGGGCGGGAACTGCGGCAGTGTCGTGGCGATGGGTCCGACCGCAATCACAAGATAGCCATAGGAGGCAATGTCGCTCAGGAACCAGCGGAAGCGGTTGCCGGCGTTGAGGCAGGCGCCGTTGCCCCACGCCACGATCGGTAATTTTCCGGCCGCCCGAAGGTCCGCGGGATGATAGAGCGTGTGCGTCGGCAGGCCGGGCGAGGATTCCATGATGGCCAGGTAGGGACCTGAGCCGATGGGTGTCGAGGCGGGCAGCATCGTCGCCGCATTCGCCGGCGCGGACGTCGGTGGCTGCTGCGCCACTACGGCTGAACTGAGCACTGCGGCAATCAGGCAGACAGGATGTGTTGCGTGATGTTTCATGAGCGCGCTCCCCTTCGCGGCCGATCATAGTGCGATTTAGTTGACGTCGCAAACTATATGCCCGTTGGCGGCGCAGCATCGGCGAATGCGGTCACGGCGGCACTGGGACGAGGTGCGGGCGATGGTGCATAATTCGGCTCCAGTCAGGCTGAAGTCGTAGCAGTACCGCCAGTGAGCAAGAGCAAGAACGGACGCGAAGCGCGCAAATCCCGACCCCGGCCGAGCCCCCGCGGTGAAGGCGCGATTCCCTTGCGTCCGCTGAATGTCGGAATCCTGCCGAATCTGCTCGGCTACAACGTACGGCGCGCGCACATGGCATTGTGGCGTGACTTCAATCGTACGGTCGGCGTCGGTATCGTGCGCCCGGGGATTTTCAGCATGCTGGTCCTGATCGATGAGAATCCCGGCATCGCCCAGATCGAGATCGCCGTGCAGCTGGCGATCGACAAGGCGACGATCGTCGGCCTCATCCGGCTGCTGCAGAAACAGGGCTGGATCGATCGGCGCCGCTCGCGCGTCGACCGCCGCCGCCAGGATCTATATCTGACGGCTCAGGGGCGGCACGAGCTTGCGACACTGCGGCGTGACATGCTGGAGCACGAGACGCGCTTCATCAACCTGTTCAACCGCCAGGAATTGACGCTGTTTTTTGAATTCCTGCGGCGCATCCAGATCTGAGCGACAACCGCCGGCGCACGCCCTCATGGAGTCACCGCAATGTCCGCGCGTCTGCGATCGGGGTCGGTAATACCGTCGGCGGGTTCGAGCTCACTGTCCCAGCGCACCGTGAGCGTCGAAGTTGCAGGCAGCCCGAGCTTCTTCAGGGTCCGGGCGAGTTCCTGCGCTCGCAGCTGGGCCATCAGGGCAATCTCTGCGGCGCGGCTGCCGTCGCTGAGCAAGGTACTGCCGCGGTGGCCCGTGATGGTGATTTGCCGAGCCTGCACCGCCTGCGCATATTGCACGGCATTCAAGGCCTCCCCGATGGTGCGTGCGGCCAATTCCGAATCAAACTCGTAGGTCAAGGTAAAGATCTTCGCCTTATACGGCGGCGTGAAGATCGGCGGCGCCGGAGGCGACGGAGGTCTGCGCAGCGCCGAGGCGGCCGTGTTTGGCCCAGGACCGCGCCGCCCGAGGATATGAAACCGGGGGTCCGCGGGCAGCAGGGTATTGCAGGATCCATCCAGCTCGCGCATCACCGACACCACGGGCGGCGTGGGCAATGGTTGGCCGTCCGAGGTGCCCGAAGAGCCGCCGGGGGCGGCATAATCGGACGTCAACGGGATACCTCCGCAGATGCGCGGTCCGCCGGCAAGCCGGCCCTCCACCAGAACCCGATGCCCAAGCCAAGGCGGCGACCAACCCCCCGAGTCCGTCTGGATGCCAAGGAAATACAGCTCGCCACGATACTCGGCGAGCCAGCACGGCACGGTATCGGTGTCCTGGAGCACCGGACAGGCAATGAAATTGCGCCGCTCCCCCGGCGGCGCCGCAGCGCAGAGCGTCGTCGTAGCCACCACCGCAACTGCCATCAGCAAGGATGACTTACCCATCGCCTAGAGCACCGATAGAAAATTGACGAGGTCGGTACGCTCCTGTGCCGACAGTCCGATATTGAAACGGCGATCATAGTAGTCCACGACGGCCCGCAGATCCTCCGCTGAGCCACTGGCGAAGTAGGGAGGACGGGCCGCCAGCGCGCGCAACTGGCCCATGACGATCGAGCCCACGTCATAGCACTTGCCGGAAATCAGGGCGCGCCCGGGATCGTGAGTAAAAATGACTCGGCCCAGGAAGGGATGAGGACGCGCCTCGGGCTTGCACACGACTTTGAACAATGGCAGATCGGGGCGCTGCGATTCATAGGTCGGCGAGGAGAGCGCGGCATCCGCCCAGGGTTCGTTCGTGGTGCCAAGGTCACCCCACCCCGCCGAGGCATCCGTCCCGACCATCTGCAGGTTGTGGCAGGTGACGCAGGTGCGCTTCGCGGGATTGCCAAGACCCACCGTGTTGATATGGGTCACGTCCCGTATCCAGAAGGGACGATTGAAGAACACGTCATAACCGCGAATCACCGAGGCCCTGAAACTTGCCTGTGCCTTGCTGATCGATGGCGCCTGCTCCTGCCAGCTCACGAATGACTTGAACGCGGGATTGCCGAAGTTATCACCGAGCACACCGCTCGGTGACTGCTGCAGATTGCGTGCGCCAAGTGAGGGTGGCGCGCCCGCCAGGGAGAAGTCATCCCCCCACTGATCGCTCCCCTGCGCCGCATACACCTGGGATTCGAAGCTCACGATGGATTGCAGCTGCTGGTCCGTGAGCGGCTGTTTCACCTGCAGATGATCCACGGAAGCATCGCGCGCCTGCATCTTCAGACTCGGCTCGCGGGCATCGGACATGATGTTCATCGCCGAATAGCTGCCGGTGTCAGGATCCCGATCCATGACCATGCCCAGCCGCTTCGCATTGAAGGGCCCGGCCGCCCCGAAAATCTGTGCACCGGCATCGACCGCCAGATACTTCAGGTTCGCAACCACTCGCGGCCGTCGATACACCGAAATATGCGGGTCGGGACTCCCCAATCCGTAGTGCGGATCCGTGTTGCAGCCGGTCGGGTCGCGTACCACCTCGATCGTGAACTCCGGATCGACCGGACTGCCATCCGGTCCGCTCGTTCGCGGCCAGGGCAGCGAGACCCGGAACAGACCACGCTCGAGCAGCAGCGAATGGCTGCTTTCCTGCTCCTGCGGCAGGCTCGGACAGTTGGATCCATCGATGGCGGCAAACACGGGATCCTTCCCCTGGGTCTCCTGCCAGCGGCGGCGGATCGCCTCCACCGACAGGCCCATGCCGCTGCCGGGTTGATGACAGGTTACGCAGGCGCGCCCGTTGCTGCCGAGCGGGGTGAAGAATGCATTGCCACCCAGATCCACCGGCCCCTGTCCGAACAGCACCTCGACATCGCCGACCCCGTCGTGATAGCGCGCCCGCGCGGGCAGCGAGCCGACCTGGCCCGGGGCGATCCAGTAGGAAGTGGCAACCGGCGATGTGCGCGGCTCATGAACATCCGCGGCCAGCGCCGAGATCAGGCCGAACGGGAGTGCGCCCAGCGCCGAAAACGTCACAGCACGTGCCAGTCGATTCATCGGTAATCCCCCAATGAAACTCAACTTTACTGGCTTTCAGTTGATGTCACAAACCATTTTGGCGGGCGCCCCCGCTGCGCCTCAGCTGGCCCGCTCGAAGCCACTCTTGAGATCCTGGCGCATCTGATCGATGTGCGCCGCCAATCGCAGCTGCACGGACTCGCTATCACGGGTGAGCCAGGCGCCAAGGATGGACCGGTATTCGATCCGCGATCGCGCCACCCGGTTTGAACGCCGCCAATACATCGCCAGGTAGCGTGCCGACAGCACCAGCAGCCGTTCGACCAGCTGCGTGGTCAGGGGCCGCTTTCCCGGACGCACCAATGCGGCGTGAAAATCGTGGGTGCACGCGGCCAGCTCTGCCACATCGGCGGGCGGCGCACCCTCCAGGCGGCTGAAGGCGGCCTGCGCGGCCTGGCGCGCCGCATCGTCGGCCGTGCCCGCCGCGAACGCCGCGGCGCGCGGCTCGACCGCCAATCGCAGGCTGTAGATATCGTCGATGTCCGAGGCCGACATGGCGGGCACGAAATATCCGCGGTTGGTCCTGCCAACGAGCAGCCCGACCTGCTCAAGCCGCGCGAGGGCCTCGCGCACGGGGATTTTGCTGACCCCGAGCTCCGCGGCGAGGGCGTCCTGGCGGATCGGAACAGCCGTGCCCAGGCGGCCGGCGACGATCCGGTCGCGCAGATCCTTATAGACGCGCTCCGAGAGCGTCCGGACCTCTACGTTCAACGTCCCACCTCACCTGCGTCCAAAGCATCATCGAAGGGTTCGATCGTGCGAATGGCACAACACAGGAAGGCATCGGCGATCAGGCGCAGCGGCGCCACATCGACCTCGCTTTGCCGCAGCTCGATCAGCCGTGCGAATCGCTCGTAGAGATCCGGATACTCGCGCGCGGCTGCAACACTGCAATCACGTGCTGCGATCCGCAGCCGGGCGCCGCCGTGGCTGAGGTGCACATTTCCCGCAGCGGTCTGCAGCTCGATCACCCAGGTGGGTTCACCGCTCGTGCGCCAATCGAAGATCGCATGCACCGGAACATCGCCCGCGGATCGCAGGAACAGCTCCGCGGCGATCGGCGCGCCGCAGTTCGCGGGAAACTGCAAGGTCCCCGATTGCACTCGCAAAGGACGCGCCAGCAGTTGCGTCGCAATCGAGAGCGCGTTGATGCCTGCATCAAAAACACCCAGGCCACCGGGATGCCAGATCCATTGCTGACCACCATGCCAGACGCGGACGTCCTCCTGCCAGCGGATCGCAACCTGCTGCACCGGGTGCTGCGCCAACCAGTCCTGGGCGCGTGCCACGCCCGGTGCGAATCTGGAATGCCAGGCCGCGAACAGCGTCGTGCCGGCGCGCTCCGCCAGTGCCGCAAGCAATTCCACTTCGCCTACGGTTGCGCCGGGCGGCTTTTCCAAGAGCACATGCTTTCCGGCATGGATCGCTTTGGCTGCTGCCGCGAAACGCAGCTGCGGTGGCTGGCAGAGCGCGACCGCATCGATTGCCAGGCCGGAGGCCAGCAACTCATCCACGTTCTCGAAAACAGGAACGGCCGCCAGCTTGGCCCCGGGACTTGCGCCCGCGACCAGCTCGAACCGCTCGGATGCATCGATTGCCGGCAGATGCTGATCGTGCGCGATCTTGCCGAGCCCGACTACCGCGATGGCCAGCGGTGAAGTCAAAGCACGCCGACCGCGCCGTTGGGTGGTGTGATCCTGCGACCGAGGGGATTGCGCACCGGCAGCGTGAAGGGCGGCGCCGAGATCTCGAAAATGTCACCTTCCCGGGTGCGGATGTCATCACTGAAGGAGAGCGTTGCGGTGCCAAAGAAGTGAACGTGGACATCTCCCGGATGCCTGAAGTTCGCATATTTGAAATGGTGGTATTCCAGATTCGCGATGGCGTGGGACATGTTGGCCTCACCGGACAGGAAGGGCTTCTCCCAGATCACCTGTCCGTCGCGCAGGATGCGGCTCTTGCCCTCCAGGCGCGCGGGCAGCTCGCCAAGAAGCAGTTCCGGGCCCAGCGCGGCCGGGCGCAATTTCGAATGCGCGAGCCACAGGTAGTTGTGGCGTTCGGTGACGTGGTCCGAGAACTCATTGGCCAGCGCGTATCCCAGACGCATGGGCTGTCCGTCAGCAGCGATCAGATAGATCCCGGCAATCTCGGGCTCCTCGCCGGCATCCAGCGCGAACTCCGGTGAGCACAGTGGCGCCCCGGGGGCGACCAGGCACGATCCGTCACCCTTGAAAAACCACTCCGGTTGCACGCCGACCGCACCGCCCCTCGGCTTGCCTCCCGCGACTCCCATCAGAAACATCTTCATTGAATCGCTCTGGCGCGGCGCCTCGTTGATCGCACGGTGCATGCGATCGCGCTCCTCGGCCGAGCCGGTATGGGTCAAACCGGTTCCGCTGAGGATCAGGTGCGCAGGGTCTGGATGGTCGATCGGCGCGAGCAGTTGCACCGCGGCCAGATCCAGCTGCACACCCGCTGGGCCGGCATCGATGAGCGCGGTCAGTGTGGTGCGGGAGTCGCTGGCCCGCTGCGCCAGCTCTCGGGTCGACTGGACCGCGGGCACCGTCAGCGCGCAGCCGCCGTCGCGGATCGTGGCGACGCCGCGCAGGCCGGTGGCCGCGCGGTATTGGATCAAGGCCAGCATGGATCGCTCATTTGTCGGACAGTATACTGAAGCGATGGAAGTCGGATGCGTCGCCGCCGCCGCGGCCCGGCTGGGAGAAGGTCCGCTCTGGGATGGCGGACGCGCCGTCCTGTGGTGGGTCGACATCCGCTCGGTGACCTTGCATGCGCACCATTGCTCCAGCGGCGCCAATTCTGCCCAGCCGTTACCCTACCGGCTGACGGCGCTCGGACTCGCCGCTGACGATACCCTGGTCGCGGTGGGGGACGCCGGATTCGTGCGGCTGTCCGTGAGTCCAGATCTGCAGGTGTCGATCGCGGAGGTCGTTGCACCCCTGACCCTGCCGCCGGGCGTTCGTTTCAATGACGGTAAAGTCGATGCGGCTGGAAGATTCTGGGCCGGGTCGATGGATGATGCCGAGGTGTCGGCCTGCGGCTGCCTGTATCGCGTGGATCGGCAACGGCAGGTCAATTCGATTCGCAGCCACCTCGGCGTACCGAATGGCCCCTGCTTCTTTGCCGATGGGACCATGCTGATCACCGACTCGGCGCGGGGCCGCATCACGGCCCTCGCGCTCGATGCCGCAGGTGATCCCGTCAGCGAGCAACTCTTCGCCGAATTTCCTCCGAGCCAGGGATATCCTGATGGCATGACAGTCGATGCCGAAGACCATGTCTGGATCGCCTTCTGGGATGGCTGGTGCGTGCGGCGGCTGTCGCGCACGGGGCAGGTGGTTGCGGAAATCGCGCTGCCCGTGCAGCGACCGACCTGTCCGGCCTTCGGTGGGCACGGGCTGGATCGGCTCTTCATCACGAGCGCGACCACCGGCCTGAGCGTCGCGCAGCGGACACAGCAGCCGCTCGCCGGGGGTCTGCTGGTGCTACGTCCCGGCGTGACCGGGCGCGACCCGCACCGGTTCGTCGGTTAGCGATCGCGAACCCCACACGGCGTAGAAAATGACGTAGAGCTCGCACATCGCGGTGAGCAGGAAGGATCGCTGCAGCCCGAAGTGATCGGCCAACCACCCTTGGATGATGACGAGCGCCCCGCCGGCAATCGCCATGATGAGCAATCCGGAGCCCTCCTCGGTCAGCGGACCGAGATTGCGGATGCCCAGCGTAAAAATGGTCGGAAACATGATCGAATGAAACAGACCCACGAGGATCAGCGCGATCATTGCGACCGGCCCTTGGGCGAAGGAGGTGACCAGCATCGTGAGCAGGGCCCCGGTCGCGAATGTTGCCAGCACGCGCTCGCCGGGAAGGAACCGCATGATCAGGCTGCCCGCGAAGCGCCCCACCATCATGCCGCCCCACAGCAGAAACAGGTAATGCGAGGCCTGCTCATGCGTCAGGTCCGCAATCGTTGGCTGGGAGACGAAATTGATGAACAGATTCGCGACCCCGATTTCGGCGATCAGGTATATGAAGATGGCCGGCACGCCCCAGACCAGGTTGCGATGCCGCCAAAGCGACTGGTGGCGGCGCTCCAGCGCGGAACTGCGCCGCATCTGCGGGCCCATGTCCGGCAGTCTGAAGCGCCCGATGACGATCGCGAGCACGATCAGCACCACAGCGACGATCAGATAGGGCAGCTGGACCGCCCGGGCATCTGCCAGCCGCTCGGCGAGCGTCAGCGCGGCATCCGTCGGTGCAGTGCCGGACGTGGAGCGGCCAAGGATCAGATAGCCTCCGAAGAGCGGGGCCAAGGTCGTGCCCAGGGAGTTGAACGCCTGGACCAGATTGAGTCTCGCGGGAGCGCTGCTCTGCGGCCCGACCACCGCCACATAGGGATTCGCCGCGACCTGCAGCAGCGTGATGCCACAGGCAATCACAAACAACGCTGCCAGCGTCAAGCCGTACGATGGCAGGCGGGCCGCCGGAATCATCGCCAGGGCGCCGAACGCCATGATCAGCAGGCCGCTCACCAGCGAGGGGCGGTAGCCGATTCGCTCGATCAGCTTCGCCGAGGGTATCGAGGCCACGAAGTAGGCGATGAACCAGACTGACTCGATCAGGGTGGTCTCGACATAGTTCAGCGCAAACACGCTCTTGAGATGGGGCAGGAGCGTGTTGTTGATGACCGTGATGAAGCCCCAGATGAAAAACAGGCTCGCCAACAGGCGCAACGCCGCCTTGTGGGTCGCACCTGCCGCCGCCGCCACTGCCATTCGAAGCCCCCGTTGAATTGTCGGACTGTATACTATCCTCCCCGGGCGGGCACAAAGGAGCAGGGCCCAATGTTCAAGTTGGCATGCGTCGCCTGGCTGGCGCTGGGCGTCGCTGCGTCCGCGCGGGCCGGCACGGCACAGCGCAGCGCCTTCGGCACGCTCCCTGACGGCGTTCCCGTCGAGGCCATCACGCTTGCCAACGCTCACGGCGTCAGTGCGCGCATCATCACCTACGGCGCCACGATTCAATCCCTGATAGCACCGGACCGTCGCGGCCACGGCGTCGATGTGGCGCTCGGCTACGATGAGCTCAGCAGCTACCTCAACCAGCCGAACTATTTCGGCGCCACCATCGGCCGCTACGCCAATCGCATTGGCGGCGGGCGCTTCTCACTCGATGGCAAGCCATACCAGCTGTCGCTGAATGACAAGACGAATTCACTGCACGGCGGCGCGCAGGGCTTTGATAAGCGCGTGTGGAAGATCCTCACGCTGCAGGAGGGTGCGACGGCGAGCGTGTCGCTGGGATTGACGAGCGCTGCGGGTGATCAGGGCTATCCCGGCACCCTGGTGGTGACCGTGAGCTACTCGCTGGATGACACGGGGGCCCTGGCGATCGACTACACGGCCACGACCGATGCGGCGACCGTGGTCAATCTCACCAATCACAGCATCTTCAACCTGGCGGGCGAAGGCGCCGTGGATGGCCTGCAGGGACAACGGCTCACCATTCCCGCCCGCCACTACACGCCGGTCGATGCCGGGCTGATTCCGACCGGTGAACTGCGCAGCGTGAGCGGTACGGTTTTCGACTTCACTCGCGGCCGACTGATCGACGCTGGCATCCGCGAGGGCCGCGATGCACAAATCGTTGTCGGCCGCGGCTATGACCACAATTTTGCGCTCGATGCCGGCCTCACCCGTGAACCGAAACTGGCGGCCCGGCTGGAAGAGCCGCGCTCCGGACGGGTGCTCGAGGTGTGGACGACCGAACCCGGCTTGCAGGTGTATACCGGGAATTTCCTGGATGGCACCCTGATCGGCAAACGCGGCCACCTCTACCGCATGGGCGACGGCATCGCCCTTGAACCTCAGAAATTTCCGAACTCGCCCAACGATGCCCACTTTGAAAGTCCACGGCTTGATCCCGGAGCGACCTATCATCATCGGATGATTTTCCGGGTCTACACGAGTCCATGACCCGAACTCCCGCCAACCTTCGCAGTCGCGCCTGGTTCGACAACCCCGAGAACATCGACTTGACGTCGTTGTACTTGGAGCGCTACCTGAACTTCGGGATTTCCCTGGAGGAGCTGCGATCCGGCCGGCCGATCATCGGCATCGCGCAAACTGGCTCGGATCTCTCACCCTGCAATCGGCATCATCTGGTCCTGGCGCAGCGCATCCGGGAAGGGATCCGCGAGGCGGGTGGCATCGCGCTCGAGTTCCCCGTCCATCCGATTCAGGAAACCGGCAAACGCCCCACGGCGGCCCTGGACCGCAACCTCGCCTATCTGGGGCTGGTGGAGACGCTCTTCGGATATCCGCTGGATGGCGTGGTACTGACGACCGGATGTGACAAGACCACACCGGCCTGTCTGATGGCGGCCGCCACGGTCAATATTCCGGCGATCGCCCTGTCGGTCGGTCCAATGCTCAATGGCTGGCACCAGGGTCAGCGCACCGGCTCAGGGACCATCGTCTGGAAAGCCCGGCAGATGCTCGCCGCCGGTGAACTCGACCACGAGGGATTCATTCGCCTGGTCGCCTCCTCGGCGCCGTCCACCGGCTACTGCAACACGATGGGCACGGCGACCACGATGAATTGCCTCGCCGAAGCGATGGGCATGATGCTGCCGGGCAGCGCCGCGATCCCCGCTCCCTATCGGGACCGCCAGCAGGTCGCTTACCTGACCGGCAAGCGCATCGTTGCGATGGTGAATGAGGACCTGAAGCCCTCGGACATCCTGACTCGAGAAGCATTTCTGAACGCCATCGTCGTCAACTCGGCCTTGGGTGGCTCGACCAATGCTCCGATACATCTGGCGGCCATCGCTCGCCATGTGGGCGTGCCACTGCAGCTCAGCGACTGGCAAACCACCGGCTACACGGTGCCGCTGCTGGTCAATCTGCAGCCGGCCGGGGAATACCTCGGAGAGGATTTCTATCGCGCGGGCGGCGTGCCGGCAGTCATGAACCAGCTCATGCAGGGCCATCTCATTCACGAATCGGCCCTCACGGTCACGGGTCGGACCATTGGTGACAGCTATCGCGGCGCATCGATTCAGGACGAGGGCGTCATTCGGCCACTGCAGCGGCCGCTGCTGCAGAACGCGGGGTTTGTGGTGCTGCGGGGCAATCTGTTTGATGCAGCGATCATGAAGACCTGCGTCATCAGTGCCGAGTTCCGCAACCGCTACCTTTCCAATCCCGAGCGACCGGATGTGATCGAAGGCACCGCGGTGGTGTTCGACGGCCCCGAGGACTACCACCGGCGGATCGACGATCCGGCGCTGGGTATCACCGCCGAGTCGTTACTTTTCATGCGCGGGACCGGACCGGTGGGTTATCCGGGCGCCGCCGAAGTGGTGAACATGCGGCCACCGGCGTACCTGATTCGCGAGGCGGTGCATTCCCTTCCCTGCATCGGTGATGGCCGGCAATCCGGGACTTCGGCCTCGCCATCGATCCTCAACGCATCACCCGAAGCCGCCGCCGGTGGTGGACTCGCGCTGCTGCGGACGGGCGATCGGGTCCGGATCGATCTCCGACAGGGCACGGCGGACATGCTGATCAGCAATGTGGAGCTTGTGGCCCGGCGGCGCGCGCTGGAGGAAAAGGGGGGATATCCCGTGCCTGCCTCGCAGACCCCGTGGCAGGAAATTCAGCGCGGACTCGTCGGTCAACTGGATTCAGGAGCCATCCTCGAGGGCGCGGAGAAGTATCAGCGCATCGCGCAAACGGCTGGACTACCCCGAGACAATCATTGATCCTCGTGCAGCGAAATCTCCGTGTCACGCAGTGCCAGGCGCACCAGTTGCGCGGTGGCCTCGCGTGCGTGGTCGGGGTCGCCCCGTTGGATCGCAGCAAACACCGCGCGATGGTCGGGAATCGGATCGCGCGGCAGGGCCCGTTTGCGCTGCTTGTACAAGGTCGTCCAGGCAATGGCGGCCATGATGGAACTCGCCAGGGCGAGAATGGCGTCGTTGTGGGTTGCCTCGAGCATGGTCAAATGAAATTGCTGATCTGCCAAACGGCCCGCCTCGGTGGCCAAGCCGTGCTCCGCCATCCGCCACAAGGCCTGTTCCATCTGCCGCACCTGATCGTCGGTCCGGCGGGCTGCCGCGATCGCCGCGGCCGCCGGTTCCACCATCATGCGCAATTCGAACAGGTCGTGCAGGAACTTCAGGCTCGGCTCGGCCTTGAACTGCCAGGCAAGCAGGTCCGGATCCAGCAGGCTCCATTGCCGTCTCGGCGTGACGCGGGTACCTGCCTTGGGTCGGCCTGCGACCAGGCCTTTTGCTGCGAGGATGCGAAACGCTTCGCGCAATGCCGAGCGGGAGATCCCGATCTGCGCTGCGTATTCCACCTCACCCGGAAACGCGTGTCCCTCGGCAAGCTTTCCGGAGAGGATCAGCACCGCGAGCTGCTGCGCCAGCGACTCGCGCAGTTGCCTGCCGCCTCCGGGCCGAATGAGTTCCGCCACGCTACCGCTCCTCCGACATGTTGAAGACGCTACTGCTGGTGTTCGCCGCGGCGATGATGGGGATGGTACGCGCGGTCGCGGACCCGGTCCTCCCCACGGTGGTCATTCCACTGCGAATCGACGCCTCCCATCCGGGTCCCAAAATCGATCGCAATATCTTCGGGCAGTTTGCCGAACATCTGGGCAGTGGCATCTACGGCGGCATCTGGGTGGGGAAGGATTCCTCCATTCCCAATGTGCGCGGTATCCGCACTGATGTGGTCACCGCCTTGCGCGCCCTGCACGTTCCCAACGTGCGTTGGCCCGGCGGGTGTTTCGGCGATGAATATCACTGGCGTGATGGTATTGGGCCTGTGGCTGGCCGCAAGACCACAGTGAATTCCAATTGGGGCGGTGCCCTCGAGCCAAACAGCTTCGGCACCGATGAGTTCATGGACTTCCTCGATCAGATCGGCAGCGAGGCGTATATCTCCGTCAACGTCGGCTCCGGAACACCCGCGGAGGCCGCCGCCTGGATGGCGTATATGACCGCTGACCCCGCCACCAGCGCCGGGCGGGAACGCGCACAGAACGGTCATCCCGCGCCCTATCGCGTCAAGTTCCTGGGCATCGGCAATGAAAGTTGGGGCTGCGGCGGCGCGATGACGCCCGATTACTATGTCAGTCAGCTCAAGCTCTATGCCCGCTATGTGCGCAATTTCAATCCGGCACAGGTTGGTGAGCAGGCGATGCGGCGCGTGGCGGTCGGCGCGGATGGCGGCAAGACCGAATACGTCGAGGCCGTGATGAAGGCCTGGCGCGACAAGGTGTGGAGCTGGGACATCGAGGGGCTCTCGCTGCACTCCTACACTTCGGCGGGTTGGCCACCGGCCCACCCCAGCGTCGGATTCGGCGTGGACGAATATGCGACCTTGCTCAAGGATACGCTCGCAATGGATCCGCTGATCGCGAAACACTCGGCGATCATGGATCAGTATGACCCGCACCAGGTGCTGCCGCTCGCCGTCGATGAATGGGGCGTGTGGCTGGCGCCGTTGCCGGGCAGCAATCCAGGCTTTCTCGTACAGCAGAATTCACTGCGTGATGCAATTCTGGCGGCGCTCAATTTCAACATATTTGCGCGTCACGCAGACCGGGTGCGAATGGCCAACATCGCCCAGATGGTCAATGTCCTGCAGAGCATGATCATGACGGATCAGGGACGGATGGTACTGACGCCCACTTACCACGTATTCCGGATGTACACCCCGTTCCAGGATTCCACCCTCCTTCCGGTGGCGGTCGATGGCGGCACCTTCACCCGCGGGACGATCAGCCTGCCGCATATCGACGCGGTCGCCGCGCGGGATGTGCGCGGGAATATCTGGCTCGCCGCAGTGAACCTGGATCCTGAGCGCTCCGTGCGGATTCGCGTCTCCTTTGGTGATACGCCGGTGAAGTCGGCGCACGGAGAAGTGCTGACGGGCGCTCAGGCTGATGCAATCAATACCTTTGATGCACCTCACACTGTACAGCCAACTCCGATCGATGGCGTCGCCGCCCACGGAGCCCTGGTTGTTCAGCTGCCTGCCAAGTCTGTATCCGTGATGCAGCTGCGGTAGCCGCAGCGCCCTAACCACGGATCTTGCGCAGCTTCTCGAGGATCTTGAGCTGTGCAGCGACCCGGGCGAGTTCGGCCAGCGCTTCGGCATGATCGATGGCACCGGCGCGGTCCTTCAAGGCTTCTTCGGCGCGCTGCTTGGCGGCGAGCGCTGCCGCCTCGTCGATGTCCTTGGCCCGCAGCGCCGTGTCGGCCAGCACCGTGACACCATTGGGTTGCACTTCCAGCGCTCCACCACCCACATAAAATATCTGTTCCGCGCCATCGGGCGTCTGCACCCGCACTTCGCCGGCCTTCAGTAAAGTCAGAAGAGCGGCGTGCCGCGGCATGATGCCGAGCTCACCCATCGCACCCGGGGCAAACACCATGGTCGCCTCGCCGGCGAAGATTTGGCCTTCGGCGCTGACGATATCAACGTGGATTGTGTGTGCGGTTGCCATTACTGCAGCGTCTTGGCCTTCTCGACGGCCTCATCGATTGAGCCGACCATGTAGAACGCCTGCTCCGGCAGATTATCGTACTCGCCGCTCAGAATTCCCTGGAAGCCGCGGATCGTATCCTTCAACGGCACGATCTTGCCATCCTGGCCGGTGAACACCTTGGCCACGTTGAACGGCTGGGAGAGGAAGCGCTGCACCTTGCGGGCGCGGAACACCGTCTGCTTGTCCTCGGCCGACAGCTCATCCATGCCGAGGATCGCGATGATGTCCTGCAGCTCCTTGTAGCGCTGCAGCACCGCCTGCACGCCGCGCGCGGTGTTGTAGTGTTCCTCGCCGATGACCAGCGGATCAAGCTGCCGGCTGGTCGAATCCAACGGATCTACGGCGGGGTAAATGCCCAGCGATGCAATTTGCCGGGACAGCACCACCGTCGCATCCAGATGTGCGAAGGTCGTGGCGGGCGAAGGGTCGGTCAGATCGTCCGCCGGCACGTACACGGCCTGGATGGAGGTGATCGAGCCGGTCTTGGTGGAGGTGATGCGCTCCTGCAGCACGCCCATCTCCTCGGCCAGTGTCGGCTGGTAACCCACGGCGGAAGGCATTCGGCCGAGCAATGCCGACACTTCGGTGCCGGCCAGGGTGTAGCGGTAGATGTTGTCGACGAAGAACAGCACGTCGCGGCCCTTGCCGCCGTCCTCGCGCACTTCGTCGCGGAAGTATTCGGCCATCGTGAGCCCGGTGAGCGCCACGCGCAGGCGATTGCCGGGTGGTTCGTTCATCTGGCCGTACACCATCGCGACCTTCGAGTTCGAGAGCGTGTCCTTGTCGATGACGCCCGACTCGATCATTTCGTGATAGAAGTCGTTGCCTTCACGGGTACGCTCACCGACACCGGCGAACACCGACAGACCACTGTACTGCTTGGCGATGTTGTTGATGAGCTCCAGCATGTTGACGGTCTTGCCGACGCCAGCGCCGCCGAAGAGACCCACCTTGCCGCCTTTCGCAAACGGCACCAGCAGGTCAATCACCTTGATGCCCGTGACCAGGAGGTCCTGGCCCCCGGCCTGCTCGTCGAATGCCGGCGGGGCACGGTGGATCGGCAGATGATCCTTTGCCGCGACCTCGCCGCGGTTGTCCTGTGGGCGACCCAGCACATCCATGATGCGACCCAGGGTCGCCTTGCCCACCGGCACCGTTATCGGCTTGCCGGTTGAGTGCACGGGCAGACCGCGCTTCAGGCCCTCCGAAGCACCCATCGCGATGGTGCGTACGACGCCGTCACCGAGTTGCTGCTGCACCTCGAGGATCAGGTCCGAGTCCGCCAGCTGCAGGGCTTCGTAGACATTCGGAATCTGCTCGCGCGGAAATTCGACGTCGATGACGGCGCCGATGATCTGGGTGATCTTGCCTTCAGCTAAATTGGTCATGCATTTTTCCTAAACGGCCGCGGCGCCGCCGACGATCTCCGAAAGTTCCTTGGTGATCGCAGCCTGGCGGGCTTTGTTGTAAACGAGTTGCAGGTCCTGGATGAGCTTGCCGGCATTGTCAGTCGCGGCCTTCATGGCGACCATGCGCGCGGCCATCTCCGAGGCGACGTTTTCGACGACGCCCTGGTAGACCTGCGACTCGATGTAACGCATCAGCAATCCTTCCAGGATGGCCTGAGCGTCGGGTTCATAGATGTAGTCCCAATGTTCCGGTAAGCCCTGATTGTCCGCCTGGTCGATCGGCAGCAGCTGAGTGAGGGTGGGCTGCTGCGTCATGGTGTTAACGAACTTCGCATTCGCAAGGTACAGGCGGTCGATCTTGCCCTCGCGATAGGCGTCGAGCATGACCTTGATGGTGCCGATCAGATCCTTGATGTGCGGGCGATCGCCCAGCCCCGCGATGCTGCCCAGCAGCGGCGTACCGAGCCGCCGGAAGAACGCGATGCCCTTGCTGCCGACGATGGCGACGCTCGCCTGCGCACCCTTGGACTGCCAGTCCCGAATGCCCAGCAGCACCTGCTTGAACACGTTGGCATTGAGGCCGCCGGCGAGGCCCCGATCGGTCGAAATCACGATGATTCCGATCGCCTTCGGCTCCCGCGAGACCAGAAAGGGATGGCGGAACTCCGGATTGGCTTCGCTCAGGTGGCCGATGACCTTGCGCATCTTTTCGGCATACGGGCGCGCGAGCTTCATGCGGTCCTGCGCGCGGCGCATCTTGCTCGTGGCCACCATCTGCATGGCCTTGGTGATCTTCTGAGTGCTTTTGACACTCGCGATCTTGGTGCGGATTTCCTTGGTGCCGGGCATCGTGGCGCTTCTTAGTAGCTGCCGTTGGCCAGGAAATCTTCGACGATCTTCTTCAGCGCTGCCTCATGCTCCTTCAAAACCGGCCTGGCGTTGATGGCATCGAGCGCAGCCTTGTGCGAAGTGTTCGCGAAGCCCTGCAGGGCCGACTCGAAATCCACGACCTTCTTGATCTCGACTTTGTCCATGTAGCCGTTGTTGACGGCATAGATCGACAGCGCCATCTCGGCCACCGACTGCGGCTCGTACTGCTTCTGCTTCATCACCTCGGTCGTGCGCTGGCCGCGTTCGAGCTGCTTGCGCGTTGCTTCATCGAGGTCCGAGGCGAACTGCGAGAAGGCCGCGAGCTCGCGATACTGCGCCAGCGCCAGGCGGATACCGCCGCCCAGACGCTTGATGATGTCGGTCTGCGCGGCGCCACCGACGCGGGACACCGAGATGCCGGCGTTCATGGCCGGTCGGATGCCGGAGTTGAACAGGTCGGTCTCGAGGAAGATCTGCCCGTCGGTGATCGAGATCACGTTGGTCGGCACGAAGGCCGTCACGTCACCCGCCTGGGTCTCGATGATCGGCAGGCCGGTGAGCGAACCGGTCTTGCCCTTCACGGCGCCCTTCGTGACCATCTCCACGTACTCTTCGTTGACGCGGGCGCTGCGTTCGAGCAGGCGCGAGTGCAAATAGAACACATCGCCGGGGAAGGCTTCGCGGCCGGGCGGACGGCGCAGCAGCAGCGAGATCTGCCGGTAGGCCACGGCCTGTTTCGACAGATCGTCATAGATGATCAGGGCGTCCTGACCGTTGTCCATGAAGTACTCGCCCATGGTCACCCCGGAGTAGGCCGAGATGTACTGCAGAGCCGCCGGCGAGGAGGCGGAGGCCGCAACGACGATGGTGTGGGCCAGGGCGCCATGCTCTTCGAGCTTGCGCACCACGTTCGCGATGGTCGACTGCTTCTGACCGATCGCGACGTAGACGCATTTGATGCCGGAGGTCTTCTGGTTGATGATTGTGTCGATCGCCATCGCGGTCTTGCCGGTCTGGCGGTCGCCGATGATCAGCTCGCGCTGGCCGCGACCGATCGGCACCATCGAGTCGACCGACTTGTACCCGGTCTGCACCGGCTGCGACACGGACTTGCGGTAGATCACGCCCGGCGCGACGCGCTCGATGGGCGAGGTCCGGGTGGCATTGATCGGACCCTTGCCATCGATGGGATTGCCCAGCGCATCGACGACGCGACCCAGCAGCTCCGGACCCACCGGCACTTCGAGGATGCGGCCCGTCGTCTTGACGGTATCGCCCTCCCCCAGGTGCTTGTAGTCGCCCAGCACGACCGAGCCGACCGAGTCCTGCTCGAGGTTCAGCGCAAGCCCAAAGGTGTTGCCCGGAAACTCGAGCATTTCGCCATAGCGCGCATCGGCCAGACCGTGCACGCGCACGATGCCGTCCGTGACGGACACGATGGTGCCGACATTGCGCGCCTCGGTGACACCCTTGAAGTTCTCGATGCGCTGCTTGATGAGATCGCTGATCTCGGTTGCCTTGATGGCCATGCTTAGGATTCCTTTAATTCGTTGGCGATGCGCTCGAGGCGCCCGCGCACCGAGCCATCGATGACGAGGTCGCCTGAGCGCACAACGGCGCCGCCCAGAAGTTGCGGGTCGGTAGTGCAGTGGATGCGCACTTCGCGCTTCAGGCGCCGGGACAGTGCCACGACCAGAGTCTGCTGCTGTTTTTCATCCAATGGCGCTGCCGAGGTAATAGCAACGTCGGCGATGCCTTCCGCCTCGTCTTTGTAAGCGTCGAACAACGCCGCGATCTGCGGCAGGCAATCCAAACGTCGCGACTCGGCGAGGGTCCGCACAAAATTGCTGCCATGGGTACCGAGAGTCGCGCCGGCGATGTCCAGGACCAGCTTCGCCAGTTGTTCGGGGGTCACGTGCGGATCACCCAGCAGCGAGTGTACCCGCGGGTCGGCTACCACCTGTGCGGCCGTGTGGAGCGCCCCGGACCAGGCATCCAGCATGCTATCGGCGCGCGCTTCGGCAAATGCCGCCTTGGCGTAGGGACGGGCGATGGTCGTCTGGTCGGCCATGCTCAGATCTGCGTCGCGAGCTTGTTCAAGAGCTCGGCATGAGTCGCCGGATCAATTTCGCGCTCGAGGACCTTGGAGGCGGCGCGCACCGCCAGGCCTGCCACGTCCTTGCGCAGCGATTCGCGGGCACGAGTCGCCTCGAGCTCGATCTGGGTCTGAGCCGCTGCCGCGATGCGCGTGGCTTCGGCGGTGGCCTGTCCCTTGGCCTGCTCGATGAGCTCGTTGGCACGCTTCTGCGCCTGGTCGATGATGTGGTTCGCGCGCTCGCGGGCCTCGCGGATGACTGCATCAGCCTTCACCTGCGCCTGCGCCAGTGATTCCTTCCCCTGATCCGCGGCGGCCAGGCCCTGGGCGATCTTTTGCGACCGCTCTTCCATGGCACCGAGGATCTTCGGCCACGCGAACGACATCATCGCCCAGATGAGGATCGCGAACACGATCATCTGGATGATGAGTGTCAGATTGAAGTTCACCCTCGTCTCCTGATTGCGGCGGACTTTAGTGCGCCGCCGCGGCAGCGTTCTGCAGCGCGGACACGAACGGATTGGCGAACGTGAAGAACAGTCCGAAGGCAATGCCGATGAATGCAACCGCATCCAGCAGCGCCGCGACGATGAACATTCTGGCCAGCAGTGCCGGAGCCAGTTCCGGCTGACGCGCCATGCCCTCGAGGAAGCGGCCACCGAGGATGCCGAAGCCGATGGCCGTGCCGAGCGCGCCCAGGCCGAAGATGATGCCGACGGCAAGTACGGTCATACCTTCAATGTGTGCAATGTTTTCCATTCAACTCTCCAGATAGAAACGGTTAGTGATGCTCGGACGCCTGCGACAGATAGACGATGGTGAGCATCATGAATATGAAGGCCTGCAGCAGACCCACGAACAGGTCGAATGCGGTCCAAACCAGGCCGACGAACACCGAGCCGACGACACTCAGCCAGCCGCCGAATGAGGCGAGGGCCGCGAACCCCGACGTGAGGGTGAGTAGGGCGATGAGCACGAACACCATCTCGCCCGCGTACATGTTGCCGTAGAGCCGCAGCGCCAGCGACACCGGTCGGGCGATGAAGGTCGGCAGCTCCATGATCAGGTTGATCGGGATGCACAGCACCCGCAGCACGATGTTGGCCTGCTTGCCGCTGGGCGGAAAGGGATGCAGGGACAGTTCGCCCAGAAATCCGCCCAGGCCCTTCATCTTGATGCTGTAGAAAATGATGAGCAGGAACACCGTCAGCGACAGCGAGAACACGACGTTCAGATCGATGCTCGGCACAATGCGCAGATGACTCAAGCCCGCGGCCCCCGCGGCGCCGGGCAGCAAATCGATCGGCAAAACATCCATCAGATTGAACAGCAGCACCCAGCAGAAAATCGTCAGCGCCAGGGGTGCGATCAGTCTGTTATGGCCCTGGAAGATGCCCTTGACCTGGGCGTCCACGAACGACACCACCATCTCGACGAAGTTCTGGAGCTTCCCCGGCGTGCCGCTGGTCGCGCGGCGTGCGGCGATGATGAAAGTGCCGCCAAATACCCCCGCCAGCAAAATGGAAAAGAACACGCTGTCGTAGTTAACGACCGACAGGTCCAGGAGGCCATTGGGCTTGTGATTCGTCAGAAAAGTCAGGTGATGGGCGATGTACTCCGTCGCATTCGGAGCCTCATCAGCCAGTTGTGGAACGAAATTGCTCATCTCACCATCTCCGGCCCCGGCGTGGTCCGTCCGGACCACAGCGCTCGTGCCAGCACCACCCAAAAAACCAAAAACGTGGCCACATAGGCCGAAATCATCGCCGCCGGGTTCACCTTCAGGAACACCAGCGCCACCACCAGCACCACGATCACCACCGTGATCTTGGCGATCTCACCCAGGTAGAACGCGAGCAGCATCCGCTCAGCGCCTGTCCCGGCCAGCCGGCCAAACGCCAGCAATGCCATCGCAATACTGGCCAGCGTGCTGGCGCCACCACCGACGATCGCCGACCAGGCGCCGCGTGGCCCCGCCAGCAGCCAACTCACGACGGCGACCGCGACGGTCACGAGCAACTGGGCGCGCGCACAGATGAACGCCAACCTGCGCGCGTGCGGCAGATCAAGCGTGATCACCGAAACTCCCTTTCACGACGGATTTTGCTTGTCCGACAGCCACTTGCGTGACTGGGCCGTAACGGCGGCGAATTATAGATATGCCGGCAGGAAAACGCTACAAAACCGGATTTAACGTATGTGTTCGAGGATACCGTCCAGCTCATCCAGGCTGTTGTAGCTGACCACCACTTTCCCCTTGCCCGAGCGGGTGTGTTGGATCGCCACCCGGGCGCCGAGCTTCTCGGACAGGTCCAGCTCCAGGCGCTGCACGTCCGGATCCGAGGCCGTGGCGGCCGCCGCGGCCTTGTCGGCGCCGGCGGCATCGGCCGCAGGCTGGGTCATGCGGCGAACGATGGCCTCGGTCTCGCGTACCGAGAGCCCCTTCTTCACCACGATCGCCGCGACTTCGACCTGCTGCCGCCGGGTCGTCAGGCCCAGCAGGGCCCGCGCATGGCCCATCTCCAGGGCCCGCGCCTCGAGGTGATCGCTGACTTCCGGCGCCAGATCCAAGAGTCGCAGCAGATTGCTGACCGCCACGCGCGAACGCCCGACGGCATCGGCGGCCTGCTGGTGGGTCATGTGAAATTCGCTGATCAGACGCTCCAGCGCCCGCGCCTCCTCCAGCGGATTCAAATTCTCGCGCTGGATGTTTTCGATCAGCGCGACCGAAATGGCGGTCTCGTCCGGAATGTCGCGCACGATGGCCGGAATGTCCGGCAGATTCGCGAGCTGCGCAGCACGCCAGCGGCGCTCACCCGCAACGATCTCGTAACGCTGGCCGCCCGAGGGCGTGGTCGCCGGGATGGGCCGCACCACGATCGGCTGCACCACGCCCTGGCTGCGGATCGAGGCCGCGAGCTCCTGGAGAGCCTCCTGATCCATGTGGGAGCGCGGCTGATAACGGCCCCGCTCCAGGATGTCGAGCGGCAGACGGGCCAGGCGGTCCCCGGGCGGAGTCGGGATCGGGGGCGCCGCGGCCGGCTTGAGCGCCTCGGGCTGACCCATCAATGCGGTCAGACCCCGGCCGAGGCTGGGCTTCTTGGTGTTCATGGCGCGGCGGTCACTTCATCGTCCCGCCGGATCATCTCCCCGGCGAGGGCCAGATAGGCCAGTGCCCCGCGCGACTCCTTGTCATGCAGCAGCACCGGCTTGCCGAATGAGGGCGCCTCGGCCAGTCGCACATTGCGCGGGATCACGGTCCGGAAGACCTTGTCGGGGAAATGCATGATCAGCTGTGCCCCGACTTCGTTCGAAAGGTTGTTGCGCGGGTCGTACATCGTGCGCAGCAGTCCCTCGATCTCCAGCTCCGGATTGACGGCGACGCGGATCTGCTCGACGGTCGCGAGCAGTCCCGAGAGCCCCTCCAGGGCGTAGTACTCGCACTGCATCGGAATCAGCACGCTGTCGGCCGCGACCAGCGCGTTCACGGTGAGCAGATTGAGCGCCGGGGGACAGTCGATCAGGATCACATCGTACTGGTCGCGGATCGGCTTCAGCGCCGTGCGCAGCTTCATCTCCCGCCCCGCAACCAGGGTCATGAGCCGAACCTCGGCCACCGTCAGGTCCTGATTGGTCGGCAGCAGCGTGAATCCCGATGATTCGATCGGGACCAGTGCGGCGCGAATGTCCGTTTCGCCCATCAGCACCTCGCAAGTGCCCTGCAGCAGCTGCGATTTGTCGACGCCGCACCCCATGGTGGCATTGCCCTGCGGATCGCTGTCGATCAGCAGCACCCGCCGCTTCGTCGCCGCGAGCGAAGCCGCCAGATTGACCGCCGTCGTGGTCTTGCCGACCCCACCTTTCTGATTGGCAATCGCGATCACCCGCTTCATGCCGCAAGTCTACAGGTGGCGATGATGAGATGGCGTTCCTCGTTCAATCCCGGCACCGCCAGTGGCAGGGTCTGCTCGATCACCCACGGCGGTCGCACGGCCGCGATTTCGGTGTCCGGAAGGCGGCCCTTCATGGCCAGCACGCGCGTTGCCGGGCCGCACAGCGGCGCCACCCACTCGAGCAGCTGCGGCAGCGCCGCGCAGGCCCGCGCGACCACCGTGTCGAAGGGCTGCGCCGGGCGCACCTCCTGCGCGCGCGCCTGCCGCGCTTCGACATTGGTCAGTCCCAGGGTGCGGGCGGCGTGGGCGACGAAGCGCTGCTTCTTGCCGTTGGAGTCGATGAGGACACAGCGCCGCTGCGGCGCCACCAGCGCCAGCGGCAGGCCCGGAAAGCCCGCGCCGGTCCCCACATCCACCAGGGTGCTGCCCTGCACAAAGGGCGCGACCGAGAGACTGTCCAGCAGGTGATGCGTGAGCATCTGCGCACGCCCGGTGATCGCGGTCAGGTTGTAGGCGCGGTTCCAGCGCTCAAGCTCATCCAGCAGCCGCAGCAGCGCTGCGGCCGTATCATCCGAAAGCGCAACGGCAAGTTCCCGGGCGCCAGCCATGAGCGCCGCGCGCTCATCGCCCATTACTGACCAGTTCGGCCATGAAGTCATTCACGCTCAGGGCCGTGAGCCGCGAAGGATCGGCGAACAGCGCCACGATCCGCGCCGCCTGCTTGGCCGGATAATGTGCCTTCACCGCGCTCTCAAATTTTTCGACCATCAGCGGCTGCCCTTCCGGCCGCCGGCGCCGATGGCCCACGGGGTAGTCGATCTGCACGCGCGGCGTGGCGCTGCCGTCCTTGAAGAACACCTGCAGTGCATTGCCGATGAAGCGCCGCTGCGGATCGTAGTAATCCTTGGTGAAGCCCGCGTTCTCGCGAACCTGCATCAACTCGCGCAGACGATCGATGCGCGGATCGGCGGCGACCTCATCCTCATAGTCCGCGGCCGTGAGCCGCCCGAAGATCAGCGGCACCGCCACCATGTACTGAATGCAGTGGTCGCGATCCGCAGGGTTCGCCAGAGGTCCCGTCTTGTCGATGATCCGCACCCCCGGCTCCTGCGTCTCGATCACGATGCGATCGATCGCATCGAGCCGCTCGTGCACCGCACCGTGCAGCGCCATCGCGCACTCGACCGCGGTCTGCGCATGAAATTCGGCCGGCCAGGAAATCTTGAACAGAATGTTTTCCATCACATAGCTGCCCAAGGGCTGCGACATCGACACCGACTGGCCCGCGAACAGCACATCCTGGAAGCCCCAGCGCGGCGCGCTCAGCACGGTCGGATAGCCCATCTCTCCGGTCATCGCCAGCAGCGCGTGACGCACACCGCGGCTGGTGGCATCCCCGGCCGCCCAACTTTTGCGTGAGCCGGTATTCGGGGCATGCCGATAGACGCGCAGCGCCCCGCCATCGGCCCAGGCATTCGACACCGCGTTGCAGATCTGTTCCTGCGAACCCCCCAGCATGGCGGTGACGACCGCCGTCGTCGCCACCCGCACCAGCAGCACATGATCCAGGCCCACCCTGTTGAAACTGTTGGTCAGCGCCAGCACGCCCTGGATTTCATGCGCGCGGATCATCGCGTTCAGGACATCCGCGACGCTCAGCGAGGGTCGCCCATGCATCAGCGCCTGGCGCGAGAGGTAGTCGGCAATACTGAGGATGCCGCCGAGATTGTCGGAAGGGTGGCCCCACTCGGCCGCCAGCCAGGTGTCATTGAAATCGAGCCACCGCACCATGGCGCCGATCGCGAACGCGCCCTGCACCGGATCAAGCTCGAGCGAGGTGCCGGGCACGCGCGCACCGCCGGGCATGACGGCACCCGGCACCACCGGCGCGATCACGCGCACGCAGGCCGGCACCTTTAGCGCCATCAGTCCGCACGCCAGCGTATCCATCAGACAGTGGCGCGCGGTCTCGAAGGCCAGCGAGGAGATCTCCGGCGCCTTGCTGACGTAGGCGGCGATCTGCGTGAGCACCGAGTCCGGTGCCGAGCGCTGCGCGCGTTTGGGATCGAAGACTGACATCGCTACCGCCGCGCACTCAAGGGAACGAAGGGTCGGGGATCGGGACCGGTGTATTCGGCCGCCGGGCGCACGATCTTGCCGTTTTCGCGCTGCTCGATGACATGCGCCGACCAGCCCGTGGTGCGCGAAATGACGAACAGCGGCGTGAACATGGACACGGGAATCTCCAAATGGTGGTACAGCACGGCGGAGAACCAGTCGACATTCGGGAACATCTTCTTCTGCTGCCACATCACTGACTCGATGCGATCGGCGACGTCGAACAGCGTGGTGTCGCCGGCATCACGCGCCAGCTGCCGTGCCACCTCCTTCGCGATCGGATGACGCGGATCGGCGATGGTGTACACCGGATGGCCGAATCCGATGATCACCTCGCGCAGCGCAAGCCGCGTCAGGATGTCGACCTGGGCCGCCTCCGGGTTCGTATAGCGCTGCTGGATCTCCAGCGCCACTTCATTGGCGCCGCCATGCTTCGGGCCGCGCAGCGCACCGATGCCACCGCAGATGCAGGAATACAGATCGGAGCCGGTACTCGCGATCACCCGTGCCGTGAAGGTCGAAGCGTTGAACTCATGTTCCGCGTAAAGAATGAGCGAGGTGTTCAGCGCCTTCACCCACGAAGCCGGCGGTGGGCGCTCATGCAACAGATGCAGAAAGTGACCACCGATCGAATCATCATCCGTCTCCACCACGATGCGCCGACCCGAGCGGCTGAAGTGATACCAGTACGTCAGCATCGACCCGAGTGAGGCGACCAGTTGATCGGCGATATCGCGCGCGCCGCCCGCCCCGTGCGCGGCCGCTTCCGGCAAGGCACAGCCCATCGCCGACACGCCGGTACGCAGCACGTCCATCGGATGGGCGGCCGGGGGCAGCGCTTCCAGTGCGCCGCGCACCGTGCGCGACAGGCCGCGCAGCGACTTCAGCTTCGACTGATAAGCGGCCAGGGTCGTGGCGGTCGGCAATTCCCCATGGATGAGCAGGTATGCGACCTCCTCGAACGAGGCCTCGCGCGCCAGGTCCTGAATGTCGTAGCCGCGATAGTGAAGATCATTCCCCGTCTGACCCACCGTGCACAGCGCGGTGGAGCCGGCGGTGACGCCGGCCAGGGCTACGGATTTCTTGGGGCGCAGTGCGGGAGGGGTCTCGCTCATTTCTCTATTCCTTCGTCTCGGCGCCAAACAGCCGATCCAGCTGCGCCTCGTAGGCGTGATAACCCAGCACGCTGTACAGATCCTCGCGGGTCTGCATGCTATTGAGCACCGCGCGTTGCGAACCATCGCGGCGCACGCTCAGGTAGACCGCCTGCGCCGCCAGGCTCATGGCCCGGAAGGCCGACTGCGGATACAGCACCAGGCGCACCCCGGCCTGCCCGAGTTCCTCGGCACTGAAGAGCGGCGTGCGGCCGAACTCGGTGATGTTCGCCAGCACCGGCACGGAGAGCGCCTGCGTGAACTGCCGGAACTCCCCGAGCGTCGTGATGGCCTCGGCGAAGATCATATCGGCGCCGGTCGCGGCGTAGGCCCGGGCCCGCTCGAGCGCCGCGGCCATGCCCTCGACCCCATGCGCATCGGTGCGCGCCATGATCACGAAGGTCGGATCCTTACGCGCATCCAGCGCCGCCTTGAGTCGATCGCACATCTCGGCAGTGGCTACCAGCTGCTTGCCGGGCCGGTGACCGCAGCGTTTGCTCTGCACCTGATCCTCCAGGTGCAGCCCCGCGGCGCCGGCACGACTGAGCTCCCGGATCGTGCGCGCAATGCTGAAAGCCCCGCCGAAGCCGGTATCGGCATCCACCAGCAGCGGCAGTTCGCACGCCGCCGTGATCCGCCGCACTTCTTCGGCGACATCGTTCAGTGTCGTGACCCCAAGGTCCGGCAGCCCGAAAGCGCTGTTCGCGACGCCGGCGCCGGACAGATAGATGGCGCGAAAGCCCGCGCGCGCCGCGAGCATCGCGCAGTAGGCCGTGACGGTGCCGGCGACCTGCAGCGGGCGTTCCGTTTCGAGTGCTGCACGCAGACGCTGCCCCGGGGAAGGGTTCGACATGTGTACTACCTTCGCTGGCGTTTAAGCCAGGCGATGAGGCCCTGGGTATTGAGATCGAGATCCTTGGACAGGTATTCATCCACGCGCGCCTGCGGTTCGGCAAGTCCGTGGCCCGCGGCGAGCTTGATCCACAGCGCCCGCAGGTCGGCATAGATGGCTGGGTAAGGATCGCTCGCCTGGGCATGACGCTGCGCGATGATGACAAACTCCGGGATCTGCGCCTTGAGCGATGCCGCGATCCGCGGCAGGTCGGTGATGCGGCTGTAATGCATCAGGTAGGCCGCGCGCGGATCGGTCGCCATCAGCCGATCGATCGAGTCGAGGAGCTGCTGCGGATCGAACTGGGTCGGGGTGGTCGTCGGCACGCCGAAGGCACCCTGGGCAGTGTCGAATTCCCGATACGACAGACCGAAGGTGTCGCCTGTGAAGATGTTCCGATGTGCAAGGTCCACCAGGCAGTAATGATGCAGGGCGTGCCCGGGCGTATAGAGGACCTGGAACGGCCGACCCCTGAGGTCGAACGTCTGCAGATCCTCGCAGGTGGTGACGCGACTCGCTGCGACGGGGACCAGCTCGCCGTACAGCTCCCGGTACAGTTCATCGCCATAGACCAGTTTCGAGGCCGCGATGAGTTTGGCGGGTTCGATCAGATGCGGCGCGCCGCGCGGATGCACCACCAGTCGCGCGGCCGGCAGCGACTGGAGCAGCAGCCCCGCGCCCCCGGCATGGTCCAGATGGACGTGGGTGACGAACACGTAGTCCACGGCCTGCGGCTCAATCCGCAGTTCCGCCAGAGCGGCCAGCAGATGGGGCACGGAATAATTGGTTCCCACATCGACGAAGGCGCCGCCACCGGCGTGCTGAATGAGGTGGGAGGCGGCGAGTCCGGGTCGGATGTATTCGGTATCCACCGCCGTAATGCCGTCCGGGTGGCGGGTCATGCGCGCAGTTGTGAAATGGGTTGCCATTAAGTGAATCGTATCAGGCACGATAGCGGCAGCTCGACACCTTCTGTGCGAACACCTGATTCATGAGAAATTCGATTGTGGCGTTGGTACTGGGCGCCGCCGCGGCCACGAGCGCTGCGCAGACCCTGACAACGCCGCTGCCCGTACAGGGTCTGCCGGCCCAATCCCGTGGCGCCTTGATCTTCGACGGTATTCCGCCGCTCGATCCGAACCTGGGCGCCCGGGTCACCGACTACCTGGTCGGGCGCGATGCGTCCTTCCTGGCCTGGCTGCCCGACAACAGTCTCCTGGTCAGCACCCGCTTCGCGGATGCGCCGCAGGTCCACCGGGTCATCGCCCCCCTGGGGATGCGCGAACAGCTGACCTGGTATCCGGATCCGATCACGAAGGTCGTGACCTCGCCGGCCGGCGCGGCCGACGGCTTTGCCTTCCTCAAGGAGCATGACGGGGATGGTCTGCCGCAGCTCTACTACTACCCGCTCGCCACCCACCGCGCGCGCATGCTGAGCACCGGCACCGGGCGCCATGGCAGCCCGCTGTGGTCAGCCGACGGCAAGCATGTCGTGTTCAGCGGTAACGAACGCGATGGCAGCACCACGGACATCTATATGGCGGACCTCGCCGCGGGTTCGCCGCCTGCGCACCTGGTGGTCGCCGGTCGCGACCGTCCGTGGTACCCGGCAGACTGGTCCGCGGATGGCCAGAAGCTACTGCTGTGGCAGCCGGGCCCGAACGATTCGAGCACTCTGTACATCGGTGATGTGAACACCGGTTCGGTGCTGCCCGCCGAGGCGCCGGGCGTGCAACACTCAGGCGTGCGGCTCGCGCGCTTCGCAGCGGACGGGCGCGGCATCTATCTGAGCTCAGTGGAAGACGGGGATTTCTCGGTGCTGCGGTACCTTGATCCGTCGACCCATCAGGCCCGCGATGTCACCGCGGCCATTCCCTGGGACATCGTGGACTTTCAGGTCGGCGCGGACGGCCGCTATCTCGCGTACGTCGCCGATGACGATGGCCGGGACCGCCTCACGGTGCTCGACAACCAATCAAAGCTGGAACTCGCGCCGGCGGGCTTGCCCGAAGGCCGGATCACCGGCCTGCACTTCGATCACGGCGGTCATCAGCTCGCCTTCAGCGCCGAGAGCGCACAAGCGCCCGCCGATGTCTACGTGTTTGATCCGGAGCACAACCAGGCCACACGCTGGACCCACAGCGAGACCGGCGTGGACCCGCAGGGATTCGTGCCGGCCCAGGCCCTGCAGTACCCGACCTGGGATCGTGGGAAAAACGGCCAGCGTCTGATCCCGGCATTCGTCTACCGGCCGCGCACCGCGGGAGCACATCCGGTGCTGATCGATATTCATGACGGCCCGGCGGGGCAGTTTCGCCCGGGCTTCGATGCCTTCATTCAGTTTGCCGTGAACGAGCTCGGCTATGTGGTGATCGCACCGAACATTCGCGGCTCGACCGGCTACGGCAGATCCTTCGCGGATCTCGACAACGGTCCGGCGCGCGAGGATGCGCTGCGGGACCTCGGGGCACTGCTGGTGTGGATCGGCATGCAGAAGGATCTGGATCACGGCCACGTGGCCGTCATGGGCCAGTCGTACGGGGGTTTCATGGCGCTCGCCATGCTCGCCACTTACGGTGATCGCTTGAGCGGCGGCATCATCGTGAATGGCTACGCGAGCCTGCCGGCCTATCTCGCGGATGGCTCGCCGGGCGAGGTCGCGGGCCGGCGCGCCGAGTTCGGCGATGAACGCGATCCGCAGGCGCGCGCGGCGCTCAACCGCCTGTCACCGCTCAACAGCCTGGTGCAGATCAGAAAGCCGGTGCTGGTATTTCAGGGCCTGAAGGACACCTCGCTGCAGGTGCAGCAGGCCGGACAGATCGTCGCCGGCATTCGGGCGCAGGGCGGCGAGGCGTGGTATGTGACGGCCCGCGATGAAGGTCACGACCTGCAGCACATCGCCAATCGCGACGCGTGGCTGGCGACGGTCGCGCAGTTCCTGAAGAAAATCGCGCCCTAGCGGTCGGCGGTGAAGATCGTGAGCGGCCGGTGCAGCGTGGACAGCGACGGCTGCATCTTGCTGAAGTAGTCGGCCAGAGCTTCGACGTCCGAGTCTTTGATGGTCGCGGCCATGCCGGCCATGATGGCGTTCTTACGTCCGCCGTCCTTGTATTCGGCGATCTCGCGCTTCAGGTAATCGGCATGCTGGCCGGCGAGGTTCGGATAGTTCGGCACCACGCTCACGCCGGTGGCGCCATGACAGGCCGCGCACACGGCAACGGCGGCAGGCGCCGCGGGTGCGTTGGCCGGCACGGCTTGCGGCTTCAGCACCGTCCCGGCGAAGTACACGGCGATATCCGCCATGTCCTGATCGGAGAGCTCCGAGGCCTGTGCGTGCATGGTCAGATGCGAACGCTGGTCACCCCGGTATTCCTGGAGTGCCGCGATGATGTATTCGGGATGCTGGCCGACCAGCTTCGGCACACTGTAGTTGGGATAGGCATTGCGATAGCCATCCACACCGTGACAGCCGAGGCAGGTATACGAGATGGCCTTGCCGCGCACCGGGTCACCCTTCAGGGTCGACGCATCGGCCGCAGCCTGGGCGAAAGCGGCGGCACCGGCCAGCGCGAAGCCCGCGGCAAATCCCATGCGAAGCCCGAAGCGGATCCAAAAACCCATACCCGTCACCACCTTGCGCAAAACGGCCCCGAATCTTAAGGATTCGTCGGCATAATTACCACATGATCGCACTCATTCAACGCGTCACGCAGGCCGAAGTGCGTGTCGCGGACCGGATCACCGGCGCCATTCGCCGCGGCATGCTCGCCCTGATCGCAGTCCAACCCGAGGATACCGAGTCCATCGCCGATCGTCTGCTCGAGCGGCTGCTGACCTATCGCATTTTCGCGGACGACCAGGGACGCATGAACCGCGACCTCAAGAGCATCGGTGGCGGCCTGCTGCTGGTCTCGCAGTTCACGCTGGCGGCCGATACCCGCACCGGCACTCGCCCGGGCTTTACCACGGCGGCCGCACCCGAGCTTGCCCGGACGCGGTTCGACTACCTGGTGGAAAAAGCCCGTCAGGCCCATCCCCAGGTTGCAACCGGGCAGTTCGGTGCCGACATGCAGGTGAGTCTGGTGAACGACGGGCCTGTGACGTTCTGGCTCGAAACCCATGCCACCGGCGCACCCGGAAGTCGTTGAATTCCACAGAGAAGTTTACTGCGCCCCTACCCCTTAATGCCCTATCATTTGCGGCTATGTTCGAAATTCTGATCATTATTGTCGTGCTGCTGCTGGTGTTCGGCGCCAGCAAAGTTCGCCGCGCCGGGTCGGACCTCGGCGCGGCGGTCAAGGGCTTTCGCAAGGGGCTCAAGGATCCGCAGCCACAGCGCCCGCCGCAAACCGAGCCTGATGCGGAGTTCCCCGAAGTGCTGGCCGCCAAAGAGCGCGGGAATGGCAAGCCCGATGCCTAAGCGGACGCGAGCAGCCGCCGCGCGCGCCCGGCAGCGCGGCTTCTTCGACTTCAGCATGACTGAGCTGGCCATCATCTTTGGGCTGGCGCTGGTCGTGCTCGGGCCGAAGAAGCTCCCGGGCCTCGTGCAGCAGATCGGCCGCTGGGTCGGACGCGCGCGCCACATGGCCCGTCAGTTTCGCGAACAGCTGGAGTCGGAGGTCAACGCCATCAATGCGGTCAAGCCGATCCCGCGCAACGTGCCCCCGGTCGGTCCCGTCGCACCGGACACCGCGGCACCGCCGAATGTCCACAACGAGCCGACCAGCACCGCGGCCACCGGGATGCCCGAGACCACTACACCCGAGGCCGGCGTGGACACTTCAGCGCCGGCGCCAGCACTCGAACCGATGCCCGAGCAGACCCATCCTGAGGCACAGATTTATTTCGCCCTGAACGGCACGGAGCCTGCGGTGGTGGCGCACAGTCCCTACGAAACGCCGCCCGCGGCCGATGATCCGCAGGCGCTCGCCGCGCAGGATGGGACCGAAGGGGCGCCGGGGCTCGCACCTGTTGCAAAGCCCGAGGAACCGAAGTCGCCCGCCAGCGTGGAAGTGATTTTCCCGCACGACCATGGCTGAAGAACCGGACAAGGACAAGGAGAACCTGGCGGAGGGGACACTGATTTCCCATCTGCTGGAGCTGCGCAACCGGCTGATGCGGGCGATGATCGCGGTGATCATCGTGCTCATCCCCTGCATCTATTATCAGAACCGGATTTTCACCTTCGTCTCCGCCCCGATCCGCGCGAAGCTGCCCAAGGGCGTCCCACTGATCGCGACCGGCGTGATGTCACCCTTCACGGTCCCCCTGCAGCTGGCACTGTATGTGTCGATATTCATCACGATGCCGTACATCCTCTACCAGGTCTGGTCGTTCGTGGCGCCGGGGCTGTACAAGCACGAGAAGAAATTCGCAATTCCGCTGCTGGTCTCCTCGGTCGTACTGTTCTACACGGGGGTGGCCTTCGCCTACCTGATCGTATTCCCGCACGTGTTCGCCTACTTCGCCAGCGCCGCGCCCGAGGGGGTGACGTGGATGGCAGATATCTCCTCCTATCTGACCTTCGCGGTCCAGATCTTCTTCGCCTTCGGCCTCGCGTTCGAAGTGCCGATCGCGGTGGTGCTGCTGGTGATCACGGGCCTGGTGAAGATCGAAAAATTGAAGGAACACCGCGGGTACGTAGTGGTCGGCGTGTTCATCGTTGCGGCGTGTGTGACACCGCCCGATGCCATCTCCCAGTGCGTCATGGCGGTGCCGATGTACCTGCTGTATGAGGGCGGGATCATCCTGGCGCAGATCATGTACAACATGCGCAAGCGCGACCAGGCGCGCCGGGAGGCCGAGGCGCCTTGAGCGCCGCGCATGGAAACCCAGACTCTGACCGGCCGGACCATCGCCGTTCCGGAGACGCGCGAACTGGACATCTTCGCCGCGCTGCTCGAACGGCGCGGCGCACGGGTCGTGCGCTGTCCGCTGGTCGCGATCCGCGATGCGGCCGATCCCCTGCCGGTGCTCAACTTCATTCGCAGATTCGCCGAAGGGGCCTGCGATGATCTCATTCTGCTCACCGGCGAGGGCCTGCGGCGCCTACTGAGCTGCATCGAGCAGCATGAGCCGGAATTGCGGCCGGCGTTCCTGACGCATCTGGCGAGGGTGCGCAAAATCACCCGCGGACCGAAGCCCGCGCGGGCACTGCGCGAGCTGGGTCTGAAACCGGACCTCGCGGTGGAAGTGCCGACCACCGCCGGCATCATCGCGGAGCTCGCGCCCATCGCATTCACGCTCGAGGGTCGCAGCGTCGGGGTGCAGCTGTACGGCAGCGAGCCGAACCTGCCGCTGATCGAGTTCCTGCACGGCTGCGGGGCCGGCGTCATCACGGTCGCGCCCTATTCCTATGCGGATTCAACGGAAAGTTCGGCGGTGCTGGCGCTGCTCGAGCGCATCGAGGCAGGCGCGATCGATGCCATGGCCTTCACCAGCACGCCCCAGGTGCGTCGGCTGGTCGCGGTCGGCGGCGCCGCGCGCGTGGCGCAGGCCCTGCAGCGCACGCACGTGGCCGCGGTCGGACCGGTGGTCGCGCACGCACTCGAAGTTCACGGCATTCGCGTGCAGTCGATGCCGGCAGAGAGTTTCTTCCTGAAACCCCTGACCAATGCGCTCGAAGCGGCGCTCACGCGCGCCTAGCGCCTGCGGTTCGTGTAGACCTCGAACTTGCCCTTGCCGCCGATGAACGAGGAGCCGATCCAACCGGTGAGACTGACGATGAGACTGGCGCCGAGCGCCGCCCAGAAATCCGCGACATGAAAGCCACGCAGCATCAGGGCCGTCAGGCCGAGCATGCCGGCGTTCACGACCAGCAGAAAGATCCCCAAGGTCAGGATGGTCAGCGGAAAGGTGAGGATCACGGCGATCGGCCGCACGAAGGCATTGACCACTCCCAGCAGGATTCCGGCGAGCACCAGGGTCTGCGGATCGGCGATGCTGATGCCGTGGACAAGGCGCGTCGCGATCCACAGGCCGACCATCGAAAGCGCCGCCCGGAACAGGAATCCGACCATCAGACCTGCGCCTTGACGATCTGCTCCACCATCACTTTGAGTCGGGCCACGGCCCGCTCCCAGCCGGTCCGCAATCGCAGGTAGAGCGCATCGGATTGCTGACCGACCGGAAAGCCCGAGCCCAAAAGGCGCACTACGGTCTTGTTGGGGTCGGAGGCGTCGAGGATGAAATCATCGACGATGGCGCTGTCCTTGTCGGGCAGTTCCTCCGAGGGCAGGTAGATGAGGCGCATGCGCCGCTCCGGCACCCATACATCGATGTGTGCTTCGAGTTCTGTGACCCGGTCAACGGAAGCCCGGAAATGACCGCCTTCGCGGCCACGGATCTGCGCGTCCGGCGAGCACCACTTGCGCAGGCTCTCGGTCACCGTCATGGCCTTCCAGACCGGCGCTGCCCCGGCCGCAATGTCGACGCGGTGGGCGTATCCTCGGGTACGTCCGCTCATGAGCGAATTGTGCCATGCACGAGGTGTGATGCAGCGCCCGGATTGCGAAGCCACCCTTAAGTCTAATGTGGTGATTATGGTCGCCCGCCCCTCACCCGATACCCTGCAGCAACGCAGCGCCCACCTGCTCGACACCATCGCCAACATGACGGGCCTGGGCGCCTGGGAGCTGGCTGTCGACTCGATGACCCCGTTGTGGTCCAGCCACGCGCGGCAGATCTTCGGCATCGACCCCGCAGCCGCCATCACCCTCAGGGACGTGCTCGACTGCTTCGCCGATGAGGGCCGACCGGCCCTCGAAACGGCCTTTCAGGAAGCTGTCGCGAACGGCAAGCATTTCGATGTCACCCTGCCGGCCATCCGCCAGGACGGCGCCCGCCTGTGGGTACGCTGCGTCGGCGACGCGGAAGTGGTCGACGACCGCGCCGTGCGGCTGTCGGGGGCCGTCCAGGATGTCACTCAGCAGTACGAAATCGGGCGGCGGCTGGAGCGGGCCTCGCGCCTGAGCTTCCAGGGGCACTGGGAATACGACTTCGGCACCGATGAGGTCTGGTGCTCCGAGGCCTATCAGCAGCTGCTCGGTTTTCCGCGCCGCGAGCGGCGCGTGGCCTCCTCGGTCTTTGATGCCGAAACCTACCCTGAGGATGAGGCCGACGTGACCGCGGCCTTCGGTCGGCATATCGAGGCGAACGTTCCCTATGACGTGCAGCTGCGCCTCAAGACCGCCTCGGGGCAGTGGCGCTGGTTCCGGCGGCGCGGCGCGGTCGAACGCGACGAATTGGGGCGCATCGTCAGCTTCACCGGCCAGCTGATCGACATCCACGACGAGCGCATGGCGCAGGATGAGCTGAAGGAGATCCGGGCGCGCCTGGAACGGGCCGTCGAGGGCAGCAGCGACGGGCTCTATGAACGGGATCTGATCAGCGGCGTCACCTGGTATTCACCGAGCGTGCGCGAGCTTCTGGGCTATGGTCCCGATGAGCCCTTCCCCAGCACCATCCTGGAATTGACGCCGGCGGCCGAGCGCCATTCGGTGGAGGAAGCCGGCCGTAAACACATCGAGGAAGGGCTGCCGTTCGATGTCGTCTTTCCGGTGCGTCATCGCAACGGCGAGACCCGCTGGGTGCGTTCGCGCGGCCGCTGCGAGCGCGACGAGTATGGCACGCCGACGCATCTGTCGGGCTCCATCCAGGACATCACGGCGCAGCTGGCGGCGCGCACCGCGCTGGTCGCGGCGACCGAGGAGGCTTCGGCGGCCAACAAGGCGAAGGGCGACTTCCTCGCCAACATGAGCCATGAGATCCGCACCCCCATGAACGGCGTGCTCGGCATGACCGAGCTGCTGCTCGAGACCTCGCTCAATCCCGTCCAGCACGAATACGCCGAGACCATCCGCACCTCGGCGACCTCGCTCCTGGGGATCCTCAACGACATCCTCGACTTCTCGAAGATCGAAGCCGGACGGCTCGAGGTCGAATCGGTGGAGATGGATGTGCGCGACTGCGTCGAGGATGTCGGCACCATGATGGCGGTGCAGGCCGCGGCGAAGAATCTCGAATTCATCGTCAATGTGGATCCGGCGATACCGGAGTGCGTGCTCGGGGATCCGCATCGCCTGCGGCAGATCCTGACCAATCTGGCGGGCAATGCCATCAAGTTCACCCAGGCCGGTGAAGTCGTCATCGAGGTCCACAATATCGGCACCCGCAGCGACCGGGTGTTGCTGCACTTCGAAGTGCGCGACACCGGCTTCGGCATGACGCCCAAGGTCGTCGAGAAGCTGTTCCGGCCGTTCGTGCAGGCCGACGCCTCCACCACCCGCCACTTCGGCGGCACGGGCCTGGGCCTCTCGATCGTCAAGCGGCTGTGCGAGCTCATGGGCGGCACCATCAGCGTCGCCTCGAGCCCCGGGGTCGGCACCGCCTTCTCGGTGACGCTGCCGGTCGAGGCGGTCACGACCACCACCGAACGCATCCTCGATTCGACGCTCGCCGGCGTCAGCCGCCGCATCCTGGTCGTCGATGACAACGACACCAATCGGCGCGTGTTGCGCGGGCAGCTGCTGCCCGCCGGCCACCTGGTCGCCACCACCGCCCGAGCCGGCGAGGTCGTGCCGCTGCTGAAGAAAGCGGTGAGCGACGGGGAGCCCTTCGATCTCGTGATCGCGGATGATCAGATGCCGGATGCGGACGGCAGCTGGCTGGCGCAGAAGCTCAAGAGCGATCCGACCCTGGCGCCGGTGCCGCTGGTGCTGCTCACCTCCTTCGACCGGCACGGCAGTACGCGACGGCTCGCGGACCTGGGATTTGCCGGCTATCTGACCAAGCCCGTGCGGGGGCGCGAACTGCGCGCCTGCGTCGAGCGGGTGCTCGACACGACCAACCAGAGCGGCTCGCATTCCCTGCTGGTGACGCGCAGTTCGCTCGCCGCGCAGAAGGTCATTGGCCACTACCGCGGTCGCGTGCTGGTCGCCGAAGACCACATCGTCAATCAGCAGGTGACGCGCCGCTTCCTCGAGCGACTCGGTTGTACCGTCGAACTTGCCGACAATGGGCTGCGCGCGGTCGAGGCCTGCGCCCTGCAGAACATCGATCTGGTGCTGATGGATGTGCAGATGCCCATCATGGATGGCCTGACCGCCACCCGTGAAATCCGCCGCGCCGAAACCCAGGGCCGCCGCACACCCATCGTCGCCCTCACCGCCAGTGCCATGACCGATGAGCTCGATCGCTGCCTCGCGGCCGGCATGGATGGACTTCTGACCAAGCCCCTGCAACCGCTGCAGCTGCGTGAAATGCTCGATCGGCACGGCCTGGGCACCGCGCGTGAGGGCGCGCGCGGCGCAAACCCGCGCCTCATCGCGCCGGCCCTGGATCTGGTGCGCCTGCGCGCGACGGTGGGCGATGACTGGCAGTTCATGAAGGAGCTGTGCCGCACCTTCATGGCGAGCAGCCGCAGCCTGCTCGAGGAACTGCAGCACGCCGTGAGCTGCGAGGATCGCCCGCAGGTGAAGGCCGTGGCCCACAAGCTGAAAGGCGGCGCGGGCAGCGTGTGCGCGCAGCGCATCATGGACCTGTCGCTGGCGCTCGAGCACACGGCGCTCGGCGCGCCCGGCAATGAACTGGCCGGCATGGTCGATCAGATCCGGGCGGCGCTGGGCGAGTGCGCCAGTGTGGTCGAGGTCTACTTTTCTTGAACGTCGCGGCACCCTTGCGACTGCTGCTGGTCGAGGACGAGCCGACACAGCTGCTTCTGACGCAGCGCATGTTGCGCCAGGGTGGCTATGAGGTCGAAACCGCCAGTGATGGCGCCACGGCGCTCGCGAAACTCGCGACCGGACGCTTCCAGCTGCTGGTCACCGACTGGGAAATGCCCGGCATGGACGGCCCGACGCTGTGCCGCAAGGTCCGCGCGACGCGCCTGCCGGGCTATCTCTACATTCTGCTGCTGACCGGCCAGATCGCCACCCGCAGCGTCGTGATCGGATTGGAGGCCGGCGCCGATGACTATGTGCGCAAGCCGGCCGATGAGGCCGAGCTTTTGGCGCGACTGGCCGCGGGGCGCCGCATCGTGCAGCTCGAGCAGTCCCTGCGCGATGCCAACGCGCAGATCAAGCGGCTGTCGGTGACCGATCCGCTGGTGAGCGCCTTCAACCGTCGCTACCTGAACGAGCAGCTGCTGCAGGAGGTCGACCTGGCGCGGCGGCGGCAGCAGCCCCTGTCGGTCATTCTGGCGGACTTGGATTACTTCAAGTCCATCAACGACCAGTACGGCCATCAGATCGGCGATGAGGTGCTCATCCATTTCGTCGCCCAGGCCAGCGGCGTGCTGCGCGATGAGATCGACTGGGTCGCGCGCTTCGGCGGTGAGGAGTTCGTGGTGGTGCTGCCGGGCATCGGGCTCGCCGCGGCCGTGACGGTGGCGGAGCAGATCCGCGCCCGCTGCGCGAATGCGGTGATCGCAACCGAAGCGGGCGACCTGAAATTCACGGCGAGCTTCGGTGTCGCCACACTGAGCGCAACGCGCGGATCGAACGCCGCGGCCGCCACGATGCTGCTGCGTGAGGCGGACGCCGCGCTCTATCGCAGCAAACGCGAAGGGCGCAACCGCATTACCGGGGCCGATCGCCTCTGATGAGATTCCACAGCACCGGCGACAGTGACCCGATGATGATCGCGAGGGTCGCCAGGGTGAAGTTGTTCTTGACCACCGGGACGTTGCCGAACAGGAAGCCGCCCCAGATGAAGAGCGATGCCCAGATGATGCCCCCGAGGATGCTGTAGCCCGCGAAAGCCGCAAAACGCATGCGCCCGGCGCCCGCGACGAATGGCACGAAAGTGCGGATGAACGGCAGGAATCGCGACAGCACGACGGTGAGCACGCCATGACGCGCGAAGAAGACCTCGGTGCGCTGCAGATGTTCCGGCTTCAGCAGACGGAACCGGCCCGAAAAGGCGCGCGGACCGATGGCCCGGCCAATCGCGTAGTTGCAGAGGTTGCCGAGGATTGCGGCGATGCACACCAGCACCCACATCAGGGGCGCATGCAGGGTGCCGGAGGCATCCACCGCCGCGAGCGCGCCGATCGTGAACAGCAGCGAGTCACCCGGCAGTACCGGCATGATCACCAGCCCCGTCTCGGCGAAGATCATGGCGAAGACGATGCCGTAGATCCAGGTGTGGTACAGCGCGATGACTTCGGTCAGGTGCCGGTCCAGATGCAGGAAGGTGTCGATCAGGAAATGCAGTGCGCCCAAGTGTCATCCGTTGCCGGCAATCAGCGTCGCGGCCGCCTCGGCCGGTGTGTCGGTGACCGACACGCCGCCATTGAGTTCCGGCAGACGCTTGAGAACTTCGTCGAAGGGCTCGGCACGCCCGATCGCGTACCCCTGCCCGTAATCTACGCCGTGTTGGGCGATCCGCTCGCGGATTTCCTCAGTCTCCACATACTCCGCCACGGTGTCCAGTGACATGGTGTGCGCCAGCTGCGCGATCACCTTCACCATGCTGTCGGCGCGCGGGTCGCGGATGACATCGCGCACGAAACTGCCGTCGATCTTCAGCATGGTCACCGGCAGCTGCCGCAGATAGGACAGCGAACACAGCCCGGTACCGAAGTCATCCAGCGCCACCTCGCAGCCCATGCGACGCAGCCGGCGCATCACGACCTCGGCACGCGCCAGGTTGAGAATCGTGGCGTTCTCGGTCAGCTCGAAACAGAAGACCTTCGGATTGATGCCGCTCTTCAGCACGCTGTCGAACAGGAAGTCCGGAAACTCATCATCGCCGAGGGACTGGCCGGAGAAGTTGATCGAGAACACCAGCGGCCGGTCGGCCAGCTGCTGCGAGTACGGCTTGAGCAGCGCGATGGCGCGCTTGACGACCCAGCGGTCGATGTCGGCCATCATCTGGTAGCGCACGGCCGCCGACATGAAGGTATCGGGGCCGAGCGCCGCACCGTCGCGACCGATCATGCGCAGCAGCAGCTCGTAGTGCGGCGGCTTGTTCGAGTTGGTCTTGAACGGCGCGATCGGCTGCGCATCCAGCCGCAGCCGGTTGTGGGTCAGCGCCTCACGCACGCGCGCCACCACGTCAATGTCGGAGAAGCGGCGGATGATGCTCTGGTCGGCGACCTGGTAGGTCGCGATGCGGTTGCGCCCGCGGTCCTTGGCCGCCTTGCAGGCGGTCTCGGCGGCGGCCAGCGAGTGCGCGAGCTCGCCGCCGCGGCCGTTCTCGAGCGGGGCGACGCCGACGCTGATGGTGATGCTGATGTCCTTGCCCGGATGCAGCGCGCTCAGCATCTCGGCGCCCGTGCGCAGCGATTCGGCAAAGCGGCTGGCGTCATCGACTTCGATCGGCAGCAGCACCGTGAAGCGGTCGCCGGAAATGCGCGCCGCGAGCGCGCCCGGCGGCAGCCGACCGCGGATGAGCTCGCCCAATTGTCCGATGACGGTATCGCCGACGTGCATGCCGTGGTTGTCGTTGATGACGTGCAGGCGGTCGCAGTTCACGTACAGCGCGCTCCACGGCGAGCTGTGGATGGTGCGTTCGGCCACGATGGACCGCACGCGCTGTTCGAAGGCCGTGCGCGTATAAAGGCCGCTCAAGGCATCGTAATGTCCGGCGACTACGATCGCGGCACGGCGCGCCAGGATCTCGGCCACGCGGCCATCGCGCAAACGGAATTCGCGCAGGCCCGGATCGCGCAGCAGGGCGAGGACGCCCATACCGCGCCCGCCGCTATTGCGCACGGGGCACACCAGCGCCCGCGACGGAATCACGTTGGCGAGTGGTCCGCTTTGCGGATCATTGAGAATGACGGGCGTGGAGCTGCCCATGGCGATCTGCAGCAGTTGCCGATGGGCGCGCGCGATGAGCTGCCCGTCGGCCTTGGAGTCGGTGGCACCGCGCACCAGCGCAATGCCTTTCTCCGGCACGATCAGTGCGGCCACCGTGCACTTCAGGTGGCCCACCATTCTTTGCAGCAGGTTCTTCAATTCATCGGCGCCATCGGCCGCCATGTTGGCGTCGGTGGCGTCGGCGAGCAGCAGTTCCAGATCCTCGTCCAGTTCGCTCATCGTCGCCCGCAGGTCCCCGATGGTGTGCAAGGTCAAAAGCTCGCGCCGCAGACACTCGAGGGCGGGACGCAGCAGGGAATGGGCGAAGGAAAAGCCGCGCGGCTCGGTTTCGTTGGGGGCCGGGCGGGTCAGCACCGCGACCACGGCCAGCAGGGCACCGCCATCGGTGCGGATCCAGAACAGGTACGCCGACTGTTCGCCGAGCAGTTCGAGAGTGCCCGGGCCCGAGGCCGAATCGCACGCCACCGGCAGCATGGCCTCGACCCGTCCGATCAGATCCGGGCCCACGGTGGCATCGCTCGACCAGCGCAGCTGACCGGCGGAGTTGAACGCGGCGATGGTCGCAGCGCGGGGCAACAGAGCGCGGAACAGCGGCGAGAAGGGCTCGAGCGAGTCCCACACCTCACTGGTACCGTCTTTTGACGCGGTTCCTGTCATGCCATCAACATCGCAAATCCGCACTCGCGGAACCATGCGTCAGTTGGCGAATTGCATAACGGATCCTGACAAATCGCGCACCATCATCGTGCGTTTTGCTGCGACGCAACATTACCTACTCGGCCACCGGCTTGGGCTGGTGAAACCAGGGGCCTGGATCGACCGGACGGCTGCCCTTGCGGATCTCGAAATACAGCTGCGGACGGCTGCTGCCGCCACTGTCGCCGCTCGCGGCGATCACGTCCCCCGCGGCCACGGTGTCGCCGACGCCCTTGAACAGCCGGTCGTTGTGGCCATAGAGGCTGAGGTAACCGTCGCCGTGATCGATGATGGTGAGCAAACCCAGACCCGGCAACCAGTCGGCGTAGATGACCCGGCCTCGATACACGGCGCGCACGTCGGCACCGCGTTGGGTGTCGATCAGCATTCCGTCCCACTTGAGTCCCCCGGCGCGGACCTGGCCGAAGCGAGCAGCCAGATGACCTCCCACCGGCCAGGTGAGCCGCCCCCGCAAGTTGCCGAAGGCGCCGTTCGCATCGCTGGGAAAAGGCTGCAGCGCGCGCTTCAGATCCTGCAACAGGGCGGTCAGCGCGGCCTGCTGGCTCTGCAGACGCCGCAGCGCTGCGGCGCTGTTGAGTGAATCGGCCTTGATCGCCATCAGCGCCGCGTCGCGCTGGGCCCGCGCCGACTCGAGCTGCGCGACTTCATCGGCGGTCGCGCTCTCGAGGGACGCCAGGCGCTGCTCGTCCGCCGCGAGCTGCGCATCGAGATCGGCGAGTTTGTGGATGTCAGCGTCGATGGCTTCGATCACGCCGGCACGCGCCCGGCCGAAATAGCTGTAATAGGCGAACATCCGGCCGGCCCGTACCGGATCCTGCTGGTTCAGCAGCAGCTTCAGGGGTTCCTCGCGACCCATCATGTAGGCCGCCCGCATCTGCTGGGCGAGTCCGGCCCGCATCCCGGCCACCTCGGTTTCGCGGTTGCGCTGCTGGGCGGCGACGCTCGCGCGCTGCGCGGTCTGTTCGGCGTGCTGATGGCGCAGGTCGGCGAGGCGTGCGCGCGCCTGGGCCACGGCGATCTCCGCGGTCTGCAGGGCGAGGGCCAGGTGGTCGGACTCCTCGGCGTCCCGGTTCACCTGGTCGCGAATGGCCGCGATCTGGCCCTTGAGCGCCTGTAACTGGGCTTCGGTCTGAGCCTGACGGGCGGGGGTGGACCGGGGCCGGGGCGGGGCGGCGTAGCCGATCGGCCCCAGGAGGCCCGCGGCAGCCGCCGCGAGGCAGGCCCGGTGCACAAAGCGACGCGATTCACCCATGCTCGTTATACTACGCGCCCTTTTTTGCAGGTGTGCCTGTGGGACGTGCTGGATGGACAGGCTGATCGAATACGTCGGACATCATCCGCTGTTGGTCGCGGCCGCCGCGGTCGCGGCGCTGGTGGTCCTGGCCTACGAGTACTACCTGCGGATGCAGGGCATGAGTGCGATTTCCCCGCAGGAACTGATTCGCCTGATGAATCAGGGGGCGCTGGTGCTGGACATCCGCACCCTCGATGAATTCGCCGCGGGGCACATCAGCGGCGCCCGGCAACTGCCCTTCGACCAGCTGCCGAAGGCCAGCGAGACCCTCAAGAAACATCGCGAAAAGCCGGTCATCGTCTACGGGGCCGATGAGAGCAGCGGGCCGGTCGTGGTCCGCAAACTCACCTCCCAGGGATTCACCAAGGCCTTCTGCCTGCGCGGCGGACTTGCGACCTGGCAGGCCGAGAATCTGCCGCTGGCGAAGGGCTGAGTGAGGTCTGCCATTCATGGCCGCGCCAAAAGTTCAGTTCTATGCCACCGACTGGTGCCCCTACTGTTCGCGGGCGCGCCAGCTTCTGGCAGCGAAGGGTGTCGAGATCGAGGAAATCGATGTCGAGTCCCGACCGGGAGCCCGTGAGGAGATGTTCGCCCGCAGCGGGCGGCGCACGGTGCCCCAGATTTTCATCAACCAGACCCATGTTGGCGGCTGCGATGACCTGATCGCGCTCAACGACGCGGGGGGTCTGGACCCGTTATTACAGGAGAAGAATCCATGACTGACAACAATGACGGCGGCGCCGCGGCCGCACCCCCGGTGCTCGGGGATCCGAATGCCAACGGCAGCCAGCTGGCGCTGCAGGCCGTGTATCTGAAGGACTGCTCGTACGAGGCGCCGAATGGTCCGCGCATGGATGGCCAGTGGAACCCGCAGATCAACCTCGATCTGCACACCGGCGTGAACATCATCACCCCGGAACTGCGCGAAATCGTGCTGACCGTGACCGTCTCGGCCAAGCAGGGCGAATCGACCATGTTCCTGGTCGAGGTCAAACAGGCCGGGGCATTCCTGATGCGCAACCTGTCGGATGACGATGCGCGCCGCGCCATCGGCACCATCTGTCCGAACGTGCTGTTCCCATTCGCCCGCGCGGCGGTCTCGAACCTGGTCACGCAGGGCGGCTTCCCGCAGTTCCTGCTGCCGCCGGTGAATTTCGAGGCGCTGTACGAGCGCGCGCTCACGGACGCCCGCAATCAGGCGTCGGCCACCAAGAACTAATCGCGTGGGCGAGCAGCCGGGTGCGCCACTGGCCGGGTCACCGATTGCGGTGCTCGGCGCGGGATCCTGGGGAACCGCGCTGGCGATCCAGTTTGCCCGCAGTGGCAAGGCCACCCGGCTGTGGGGACGTGACCCCGGCCAGGTCGCCGAAATGGTGCGCGAGCGGGCCAACCGGCGCTACCTGCCGAAGGCGGATTTCCCGGAGTCCCTGAGCGTCAGCGCCGATCTTCGCGCAACGCTGGCCGGGGCGCTCGATGTCCTGATCGTGGTCCCCAGTGATTCGTTTCGCGCCATGCTCACGCAGATCCGGCCGTTGCTCGCCCCACAGATGCGACTGGCCTGGGCCACGAAGGGCTTCGAAGCGCAAAGCGGCATGCTGCCGCAACAGGTCGCACGCGATGAGCTGGGGACGAACCGTTCCTTCGCGGTGCTCTCGGGCCCGACTTTCGCAGCGGAGGTGGGCGCCGGTCTGCCCACGGCCATGACCGTCGCCTCGCCCGATGCCAACTTCGCCGCGACGCTGGCGCAGGATCTGTCTTCGGCGAATTTCCTGGCCTACACCTCCACGGATATCGTCGGCGTCGAGGTCGGTGGCGCGGTCAAGAACGTGCTGGCACTGGCCGCGGGGCTGTCCGACGGTCTCGGGTTCGGTGCCAACACCCGCATCGCGATGATCACTCGCGGCCTGACGGAGATGGTGCGCTTAGGCGTCGCCCTCGGCGCCCACCGCGACACCTTCATGGGCCTGGCGGGTCTCGGCGACCTGGTGCTCAGCTGCACCGATGATCAAAGCCGCAATCGACGCTTCGGGCTGCTGCTCGCGCAGGGGCGCAATATCGAGCAGGCGCGCGCCGAAATCGGTCAGGTGGTCGAAGGGGTGCGCGCCGCGCGCGCGGTGCGGGCGGTCGCACAGCGCGAAAGTGTGGACATGCCGTTATGCGAGGGTGTGTATCGCGTGCTCTATGAAGGTCTGCACGCCGATGAGGTGGTGCGCGCCCTGATGCGCCGTCCGATCAAGGCCGAGGCGGAATAGCCCTACGGCTTGATCGCGTAATCATGCTGGCGCCAGGCTTCATAGACCACGACCGCCACCGCATTATTGAGATTGAGACTGCGGTTACCGGGCCGCATCGGAATACTCAACATGAATCCGGGCTTGATCAGCGCCAGCACCTGCGCCGGCAGGCCACTGGACTCGGAGCCGAAGAGCACCGCATCGCCGGGCCGAAACTGCGCCTTTGCATAGCCGATCGGCGCGCCGGTCTCGATGGCGAACAGGCGCACCGCGCCGAGTGTTGCCAGACACTGCTCCAGACTCTCATGCACTTTCACGTCGGCGATCTCGGCGTAGTCCATGCCCGCGCGGGTCACGGACTTGCGATCAAGCTCGAATCCCAGCGGTCGGATCAGGTGCAGCGTGCAGCCGGTGTTGGCGCAGAGGCGGATGATGTTGCCCGTATTCGGTGGAATCTCGGGGCGATGCAAAATGACGTGGAACATCGTTGTTTGAATCAGTCCGGCGCAGCGCCCGTAAATCGGGGTGTCTGCCGCCGCCACTGGAAGATGCTTTCGATGGGTCGTGCAAAGAGTGCCGCGATCGCGAACGCCAGCGACAGACTCGGTTCGTAGCGGCCGGTCTCCACCGCATTGACGGTCTGCCGCGAGACCCCGAGCTTCAGCGCCAGATCCCCCTGCGTCCAGCCCTGCTGCGAGCGCAGTTCGGGAAGGATGTTGTTCATTTGGCGCGGTACAGCACCCAGAGCATCAGCACCGTGAAGATGGTCCAGCCGTAGAGGTTGACCACGATCATCGACAGGTGCGGATACCCCAGCCGCTCCAGGCAGTAGTAGCCCAGGGTGCTGAACGCCAGGATCACCCCCGTCAGTGCCGCGCACTTGAGGATGCGGTGCCGGATGTATTCATCGCTGGCGCGGTACACCCAGTAGATGCTGCAGACCAGCAGCAGCAAGGTGAGCAGCGGCACCGACAGCACCAGCTTCAAGGTGTCGCGCGTCAGAATTGCGGGCGCCATCACGCCCACGAACAGCGTGCACAGATAGGCCCAGAGAAGGAACAGAATTCCCATCACTCGCGGCGTGTAGAAGCGGGTGATTCCGCGACCCCCGACCGCGGCGAAGGTGGGAAGGGGATCCGGTTCGGAGTCGGGCGGAACTGTCATGGGAGCCTGCCTGTAAAGCTTGCTTTACTCTAACCCGGGTACTGACCGAAAGTAAAGTATGCTTTACAATGCAGGAATGGAAGGTGTTCAGTTACGGGAGCCCGCGATGAATGACACACCGATTGCCGCGCTGACGATCGCCGAGCAGGCCAGGAAAACGCTCTATCCGCCACCGTATGCCGAACTCGTGGCCGGGCGCATCAAGCGGCGCCTGGGCGATCATTTCGGGCTCTCGCACTACGGGGTCAATCTCACCCAGCTGCTGCCCGGCGCGCTCTCGGCACTGCTGCACAAACATTCGGTCCAGGATGAGCTGATCTACATTGTCTCGGGAACCCCCGTGCTGATCATCGACAAGGCGCAGTATCCGCTCAAACCGGGTGATTGCTGTGGGTTCAAGGGCGGCAACGGCAAGGCCCATCACCTCGCGAATCGCTCGGACAGTGTGGTCACGTATCTCGAGATCGGCGATCGCACACCCGGGGATGAAGTGGAATATCCGGATGACGATCTGATGTTCGCGAAGACGCCGGACGGTCGGCACTACGTCGCGCACAAGGACGGCACGCCCTACTGAGCGCTGGTGGCCGGCAGTGCCGCCTTGGTCGGCATCGGTGCCTGTGCCGGCGTCGGGAACTGCACCCCGAGCTCGCGGAACTTCTCCATGAGTGCCACCAGGATGCCGTGCTGCACTTCGGCGTAGACGTGCATCTCCGGCGCGCGCACGTGGTACACGACCTCGTAACGCAGTGCGGTCTCCGATAGCGTCAGCAGATTGCAGCGCACGAAGCGGGCGCGCGGCGAGGCCTCAACGACGGCGCGCACGGCATCCGGCAGGACGCGCAGGACTGCGACGGGCGTGTCGTGAATCACCGGAATTTCAAAGGCCACGCGACGGTCGCTCATGCGGCCGAAGTTGCGGATGCGGGACTTGGTGATGTCGGAGTTCGACACCACGATCTGCTCGCCGGTGATGCTGCGCAGCCGGGTGCTCTTGACGCCGATGTATTCGACCGTGCCGATGAGCGTGTCGACGGTGAGCAGATCACCGATCACGAACGGCTTGTCCAGGGCGATGGACATCGACGCCAATAGATCACCGAGCACGGCCTGCACGGCCAGCGCCACCGCGATGCCGCCGATGCCGAGGCCCGCGAGCAGCGGTTTGATGGCGACGCCCAGATTGTCGAGCGCGAGGAGGATCGCCAGCGCCCAGATCATCGCGCCGGCCACGAACAGGATGATCTGCATCGAACCGGTCACGATGGCATCGTGCGCCTGGCCGCTGCGGCGTCGCCGGTCGACCGAGTAGCGCAGCGTGGCCGTGGCCCAGCGGGCCGCCTGGTACCAGAAAATCAGGGTGATGAGGACGTCGACGCCGTGATCGATGCGGTGCGCGAGATGAATGGTCGGGGGAAAGTCCAGCTGCTCAATGGCGCAGTAGAGGGCCACGCCCCAGATGAAGAGGCTCGTGGTCTTCTCGATGAGCTGGCAGGTGAGGTCCAGCGCCACCGGCGGGGACTTGCCCGCCTCCGCCCATTTGCGGCGCCGCCGCCGGAATATCTGCCGCAAACCCCACAGGCCGACGAGCACGACCACGAACACGACCAGCGCGATCGCCCAGTCGCCGACGCTATTCCACAGCAGACCGTGCTTCCAGATGTGATCCAGGTTCATCACCGCCCGGATTTTCGCACGGATTTATTCGGCGGCGTTCATCCCCAGCTCTTTGAGCTTGCGGGTGAGGGTGTTGCGGCCCCAGCCCAGGAGCTTCGCCGCATCCTGGCGATGCCCCTGCGTGCGCTTCAGCGCCGCGCGGATCAGCACCCGCTCGAACTCCGGCTGCGCATCGGTGAGCAGCGGGCGCTTGCCGACCATGGCCTGGCGATCGGCCCAGCTGGCGAGCGCCTTGGCCCAATCCACGTCGCCCGAATTGTCGCTGTCCGCGGCGAGCTCCGCCGGCAGATCCTCGATGCGAACTTCCGAACCCGGGGCGAGGACCGTCAGGCGGCGACACAGATTGACCAGCTCGCGGACATTGCCCGGCCAGGTGTGCGCCGACAGTTTCTCCTTGGCATCCGCGGCGAGTGCCTTCGGCTCCACGCCCAGTTCCATGGCCGCGACGTGCAGATAGTGATCGAGCAGTTCCGGGATGTCCTCGGCGCGCGCGCGCAGCGGTGGCAGCTCGATGCGGATGACATTCAGGCGGTGATAGAGATCCTCGCGAAACACCCCGCGCGATACCCGATCCTGGAGGTTCTGGTGGGTCGCGGCGATGACGCGGACATCGACCCGGATCGGGGTCTGGCCACCGACCCGATAGAATTCGCCTTCGGCGAGCACCCGCAGCAGCCGCGTCTGCAGGGGCGTCGACATGTCCCCGATTTCATCCAGGAACAGCGTGCCCCCGTCGGCCTGCTCGAAGCGGCCGCGGCGCAGACTGTCCGCGCCGGTGAACGCGCCCTTCTCGTGACCGAAGAGCTCCGATTCGAGCAGTTCGCTGGGAATGGCGGACGTGTTCAAGGCGATGAAGGGCTTCGCGGCGCGCGGCGAGTGCTCGTGCAGCGCGCGCGCGACCAGCTCTTTGCCGGTTCCCGACTCGCCGGTGATCAGCACCGTGACGCTCGAACGGGAGAGTCGGCCGATGGCGCGGAACACCTGCTGCATTGCCGCCGCCCGACCCAGCAGTTCCGGAATCGGCGGCGGACTGCCGCCATCGCCGGTGGCCGGCGTTCCGGTACGCGCCGCGCGGCGCACCAGGTCGACCGCCTGATCGATGTCGAAGGGCTTCGGCAGGTATTCGAAGGCGCCGCTCTCATAGGCGGAGACGGCATTGCCCAGATCCGCGTACGCCGTCATCACGATCACCGGCAGCGTCGGGCGCGTTTCGCGAATGCGCTTCAGCAGCTCGAGTCCCGACTGGCCCGACATGCGGATGTCGGTGATCAGCACATCCGGCGCATCGCCGCGCAATGCCGTCAGGGCGGGCTCGGCCGCATCGAAGGTCCGGGGCAGCATGCCGCCGTTGCGCAGGGCACGTTCCAATACCCAGCGGATCGATGCGTCATCGTCCACCAGCCAGACGCGAAGATTCAATGTACTCATACGCTTTCCTCGAGAGGCAACATCAGCTTGAACACGGTGCGGCCGGGTTCACTCTCAAATTCGATCAGGCCTCCGTGGCGCGTGACCAGATCCTGAGCCACGGCCAATCCCAAACCGGTGCCGGTCGCTCGGCCCGTGACCAGCGGATAGAAAATACTCGCCCGCAGCGCCGCCGGCACGCCGGGCCCATCATCCTCGACCTGCAGGCCCGCTGCCAGTCGATGGCGGCGTCCGGCGATGCTGATGTTCGAGAAGGTGCGGGTGCGAAAGGTAATATGTCCGTGGGCACCCACCGCCTGCATGGCATTGCGCGCTACGTTCAGCAGCGCCTGGATCAATTGATTGCGGTCGAAACTGGCGGTGGGAATGCTCGGATCATAATCACGGTCGATCACGACGCCGCTCGGCGCTTCGCTGCGCACCAGATGATAGACGTGCTCGCACAGCTCATGGATGTTGAGCTGTGCCTTCTGCATCGGCCGATTCGGTCCGGTCATCGAGGCCACCAGGGCGCTCAGGCGGTCGGCCTCGGAAATGATGACGGCGGTGTATTCCTTGAGGTTCTCGTTCGGCAGCTCGCGCTCCAGCAGCTGCGCCGCGCCACGCAGGCCGCCCAGCGGATTCTTGATCTCGTGGGCCAGCTGGCGAAGCATCATGCGACTGCTGTCCAGGCGGGTCAGCATTTCATTCTCGCGCGAAATACGCTGCCGGGCGGTGGTGTCGGTGAGCTCGAGCAGCAGATGCGTGCCGGTGATTTCGCCTTCGAGCGGGGTGATCGTGACATCCACGATGCGCGGCTCGCGAGGCGTGGACTTGAGGTTCAGCACCAGCTCGCGATCGGCAAAGGCCTCACCCGTCTCGATCGAGCGGCGCAGGATCGGGATCAGGCCATTGGATTCGATCAGGTGATCGCCGAAGGGGCGGCCGCGGCTTTGATTGAGACTGATCGCCAGCAGATCCTGCGCAGCGACGTTCGCATAGATCGGGCACAGCTGTGCGTCCAGCAGAATGATGCCGGTGGAGAGCGCGTTGAGCAGGTCCGCCGAGTCGAAGTGCGACAGCGGTGAGGGCAGGGAATGCTCAGAGGGCACAGTGGACCTCGAGCCGCAGGCTCCGGCGGACTATCGGCGTCCGGGCTAGCGTACGCCAGGCGCCATCGGCGCCTGTGGTGCGGCCGGGGCTCCGGGCACGGTCGGCGCGCCGGAGGAGGCGCCCGCGCGCTGCCGGATGGCAAAGGTCACGGCGGCACCCTGGCAGGTCACTTCCCCGCGATCGTTGATCATCTGCAGGGTGAGGGTGTGCTCGCCGCGCTCGATTTCGCTGATCATGAAGTCGCCGCCCGCCCCAAGCAGCGCAGTCACGTCCTGGCCATCCATCCGCAGCGAGGGCTGGCTGCCCTCCACGTGGGCGAGCGTGACGTGGCCGGTTATGGAAAATGTGTCGAACTGAACCGAACCGGAGGCCGGCGCATCGATCTGACACACCGGTGGCGGCGGCGGCCGGCCCGTCGCCGCGACCGAGGGTGCCGCCACGGCCGCCTGCGCCGAGCCGTAGGTCTGGGCGCCGGAAACCTGCAGCTTCTCGGCTTTCGGATTGGGCTGGTCGCTGAAATGCACCACGCCCTGATCGTCCACCCACTTGTACACCGTGGCGGACCAGGCGCTGGCGCAGGCCCCCAGCAGGATCAGTAGTGGCAGTCCTCGCATACACCCTGAGCATAGCCCCGACGGCGTCGCAGGACAAAGATCGCCTGCAACCGAGTCCCCCCGGGATTAGCGGGGGGCCAGGGTTGTTGCGGTTCGGCGGTGCATTGTCAAAAACTGCCACCTTCATCAACAGCTGTAGTACAGCTCCAATTCGACCGGGTGCGTGGACATCCGCAGCTTGGTCACTTCCTGCATCTTGAGGCCGATATAGGCATCGATGACATCGTTCGTGAACACGCCGCCACGGGTCAGGAACTCGCGGTCCTTGTCCAGGTGCTCCAGGGCCATGTCGAGCGAATGGCACACGGTCGGGATGTGCGCGGCCTCCTCCGGCTCCAGGTCGTACAGATCCTTGTCGGCCGGATCGCCGGGATGGATCTTGTTCTGGATGCCGTCGAGACCGGCCATCATCATCGCGGCAAACGCGAAGTACGGGTTTGCCGTAGAGTCCGGAAAACGCACTTCGATGCGCCGCGCCTTCGGGTTCGACACCCAGGGAATGCGGATCGAGGCCGAACGGTTGCGGGCCGAATACGCCAGCATCACGGGCGCCTCGAAGCCGGGCACCAGGCGCTTGTAGCTGTTGGTGGCGGAGTTGGTGATGGCGTTGATCGCCTTGGCGTGCTTGATGATGCCGCCGATGTAGTAGAGGGCGAGCTCGGAGAGGCCGCCGTACTTGTCGCCCGCGAACAGCGCCTTGCCGTCCTTCTGCAGCGACTGGTGCACGTGCATGCCACTGCCGTTGTCACCGACCAGCGGCTTCGGCATGAAGGTCGCCGTCTTGCCGTAGCTGTGCGCCACGTTCAGTACGCAGTACTTCAGGATCTGCACCTGGTCGGCCTTGCTCACCAGGCCACCGGCGCCGACGCCGATTTCGCACTGGCCGCCGGTCGCGACTTCGTGGTGATGCACTTCGACCACCATGCCCATTTCCTGCAGGGCATCGCACATGGCCGAGCGGATGTCCTGGAAGGCGTCCATCGGCGGTACCGGGAAATAGCCGCCCTTGATACCCGGACGATGTCCCTTGTTGCCCTCGACGTAGTCCTTGCCGGAATTCCAGGAACCCTGGACGGAGTCGATTTCGTAGAAGCAGCCGTTGAGGCTCGAGCCACTCTTGACGCTGTCGAAAATGAAGAACTCATTCTCGGGTCCGAAGAGGGCGCCATCGGCGATGCCCGTGGACTTGAGGTAGGCCTCGGCGCGCTTGGCCAGCGAACGCGGGTCGCGCTCGTAGCCCTGCATGGTGGCCGGCTCGATGACGTCGCAGCGCAGGTTGATGGTCGTGTCTTCGAAGAACGGATCGATGACCGCGGTCGCGGCTTCCGGCATGAGAATCATGTCGGACTCGTTGATGCCCTTCCAGCCGGCAATCGACGACCCGTCGAACATCTTGCCGTCGCGGAACAGGTCGGCATCGACCAGGCGGGCCGGGATGGACACGTGCTGCTCTTTGCCGCGGGTGTCCGTGAACCGGAGATCTGCGTACTTGACCTCCTTCTCTTTTATTAGCTTCAGTACATCAGTCGGTGTCATATCGCCTCCGAAAAAGGGGTTGCCCGATGCGCATCGAGCGGCTAGACATTGCAGCCGGTGTGCCAACATGAGGCACGCCGGAATCAACAAGTTAGAGCTGGGTCACAGAAATTGTGCACTATGGCGGGGCGAATTGAAAAGCTTACGCTCCAAGTTGGGGCAATACCGGCGCCGCAAGCCGCATCATCCGGACCCGGTCACCCAGAATGTCTGTTTTCGGTGCGCATGACGCGCCGCACTGGATCGCTATACTGCGCGGCCATGCAACTCCTGGCCTCCGTCGTCTTCACCCTGTTCCTGTTTCTGTGGACCTTTTTCTACGCCATCGTCTTCGTCTTCATCGCGATCTGCGTGCCCTTCCCCCGACGCGCGGGCTTGGCCCGGGTCTGGGCGGTGGTGCTGCTGACCGCGCTCAAGTGGCTCTGCCGGCTCGACTACACCGTCGAGGGACGCGAACACATTCCGGAAGGCAACCACATCGCGCTGTGGAAGCACGCCTCGACCTGGGAGACGCTCGCGATCGGCGCCGTCTTCCCACGCCAGGTCTGGGTGCTGAAGCGCGAGCTGCTGTGGCTGCCCTTCGTCGGCTGGAGCATCCGACTGCTGCATGCCATCGCCATCGATCGGGGTGCGGGACACAACGCCGTCAACCAGGTCATCGAACAGGGGCGCGAACGCCTGAACGAAGGCGACTGGGTGGTAATGTTCCCCGAAGGCACCCGCATGCCTGCCGGGCAGACCCGGCGCTACGGTGTCAGCGGCGCGCTGCTCGCGTCGCAGACCGGGAAACTCATCATTCCGGTCGCGCACAACGCCGGTTACTTCTGGCCGCGTCGGGGCTTGCTCAAAAAGCGCGGCACGGTGCGCGTCGTGATCGGCCCCCCCATCCAGGCGGCCGGGCGCGATCCGCGCGAGATCAACGCCGAGGCACAGGAATGGATCGAGGGTCAGCTGCGCCGGATGATGCCGGAGCGCTCCTGACGATCTAGTACACCCCGGGGATCAGCCGTGCCGTGCGCTGCACGTACTGCCGGTAGCGTTCGCCAAAGGCATCGCTCAGGGCAATCTCTTCGACATGCATGCGATAGAGGAACGCGACGGTGGGCCCCACCCCGATCAGGATGAGCGACACCCAGTTTTGTGTGCACAGCGCCAGACCCCAGAAGGCCATGAGCGCACCGGTGTAGGACGGATGGCGCACGCGGCGATAGGGTCCGCTGTCGATCAGCTGGTGATCCGCGGCGATCGCGACATTCACCGTGAAGAAGCGCCCCAGGTAGATGATCGAATACCAGCGGATGACGAGCCCGAGGATCACGATCGCGATGCCGATCACATTGATCCAGGGTTGGAATTCCCAACGCGCCTGCGGCACTCCGAACTGACACCAGAACCCGAGGAACATGCTCGGCATGATCGTGAGCCACAGCACGCGGGTCGAACCGCGATCGGCGGGACTGCTCGAACCCCCCTTGGCACGGCGCGCCAGACCCAAGAGAAACTCCGAGCCGAAATAGAGCATCGCGAGATAGCCGGCGACGGGCGTTGAATTGGTCTCCATCATTTGCTGCCCATCACTGCCGCGCGACGCGCGAGACTCTCTGCGGGCCACAATTCGGCCGATTTATAGTATTCGGCGAAGGCTTTCGCGCCGGCCGGCAGTACCACCCAGGGTTGTTTGGACCCGGTGAAGATGTGGACATCCGGCGGGCAGCGGTCGGGGTCATCCAACGTGCCCACCCGCACGAAGCGGATGGCATCCCCGCCTCCGCCGTAGTTGCTCCACAAGGCGATGCGGCAGGTGGGGCAGCGCGAGATCCGCTGGCCTTTACCGCTGTTCGAGGGGGTATTGATCACTTCGACCGTCCCGCTGGTGAGCTCCATGCGGTTGAACTCGATGAGCGCGTTCAGCGCGAAGGCGGTGCCCGTCTCGCGCTGGCACCAGCGACAATGACAGCAGTGCACGAACATCGGCTTATCGGTGAGGCGATAGCGGATCGCCCGACAGGTACAGCCGCCAGTGTATTCGCTCATGCTTCGGACTCCCGTCTTCCTTGAGCGAACGCCGCGCCCGCCGCAATTATGGCGCGGGCCGTGTCCGCCGCACTAGCGGGAGGCCCGGGGGGAAGGAACACCGGGTAGACCCTCAGCGCGAGGGCCGCAACCCCCAGCGCATTGCGCGGCGCGGTGGCGGGCGGGAATAGCTGCGGTCGCTCGCGAATGAATGCCGCGGCGGCTTGAATGGCGGCGTGCGCGCGCCGGTCATCGTCGGTGGCGAACTGGAAACGCCATTCACGCACCCGGCGGTTGATGACCGCCTTGTCGGCGCCACCCGCCTCGATGCCCGCCGCCGCGAACACCCGGCAGTCATAGTCCCGGCAGGTCTGCGGCCGTTCGGCGTAGATCGTGCACCGGCCGCCGTTCAGCATGGGACAGGTGCCGTCGGGATCGGGCCGCACCGTCCAATTGCTCGCCGACCCCGCGGCACGGAACAGCGATTTCACCGGTATGCGCGCCAGCGCCGCGGCATCGATCGGGCGTACTTCGATCGAGTAGGCGGAGGTGCAGCAACCGGTGCAGTCCCCGCAGGGAACACGGCTGCCGGCCGAGCCCAAGAGTGCCGCGCGAGCCTGGATCAGCCAGCTCCCGAAATCGCCGGCATCGATCAACCCTTCGGTTTGCGGAATACGAACACCGTTTGATCGGTCAGGCCCCGCAGGCCGGGCGAGAACACCAGCTGGGTGTGATCGTCGCTGGCGTGTGCGAGCAGGTGGCTCTCCTCGACCAGCTTGAATCCGGCGGCGGTGACTTCCCGACGGATCACCGCCGGATCGATGCGGTGCAGCTTGGGCGTGTCGGTCGTGCCGGAACCGGGCCGCGCGTTGTGATCGACCACCAGGAACGTGCCGCCGGGCTTCAGCGCGTTGAAAATGCGGGTATCGAGGCTCGCGGTGTCGATCTTGTTGATGAAGAGGTCATGGTAGTAGAGCACCATGAACACCTCATCCACCTGTTGCGGCAGCTCCAGGGTGTTGTAGTCGATGAGCTGATACTTCGAATTCGGATGCGCGGCGACGAAGGCGCGGCTGGCATCACCCGCACGCTTCTCGGTGTAGGGTAGGTCGTACATGTAGACGGTGCCCTTCGGACCGACAATGTCCGACAGGAACGTGGTGAAGTACTGGCCAAAGGAGGCGAACTCGACCACGGTCTGTCCCGGCCTGATGCCGGACATCATCAGCAGTTCGGCGGGTTTACGGTTGGCATCCCGCGCCTTCTGGTCGGCCGGACGGGCGGGGTCCTCGATGGCCTTGCGGATGTATGCGGGGGTCTTGTCGGGCAGCTGGTAGGCAGGCGCCTCTTCGGCCAGCACTGCGAGCGTTCCCACGCCCAGAATACCCACCGTGAACAGCGCCAGACCGGCGACGAAATTTCGAC